>Ga0208645_1000192_pt1 | contig 81590 bp, 68 predicted proteins | sample VirMetDEL_Sep_01_FD_184519 | JGI IMG/M metagenome (GOLD analysis project Ga0208645, IMG submission 184519) | Aqueous microbial communities from the Delaware River and Bay under freshwater to marine salinity gradient to study organic matter... | ecosystem: Environmental > Aquatic > Marine >... | reverse complement strand
CGCGGCGCTGATGTCGGTGTACACGGCGTTGTTGGCTTGCGTCATGAGGGTCCCCGTCGGCCGCTGGCCGAGTCTTCCGAACGTTGTGTAGTACAGGGGCAACTGCACTACACGGTAAAAAAGTCGCGGGAGTATGCCAGAAAAGCGAACTGCTTGGCAGCCTCCGATCTGATAGAGAACGGCTATCGTTTCGAAAAGTTCATCAGTGACGCGTCTGCGACGGAGCCTCGCTGCCGGCTCCGGCGAACAGCTGGGCGATGTCGGCAGCGTCGAAGGCATAGCGCTCGTTGCAGAACTGGCAATCGATCTCCACGCTGCCGCCCTGCTCGGCCAGCAGCAGTTCGGCATCGGCCTGGCCGAGGCTGGCCAGGGCACTGGCCGAGCGCTCGCGCGAGCAGCTGCAGCGAAACTGCAGCGGCTGTTCGTCGAACAGGCGCACGTTCTCTTCGTGGTAGAGGCGATGCAGCAGGGTCGGGTTGTCCAGGCCCAGCAGCTCTTCGGCGGTCAGGGTGTCAGCCAGGGTCAGCACATGGTTCCAGCTCTCGGCGCGCTCCTCAGCCTCGGTCTGGTGGTGCGGCGGCAATTGCTGCAACAGCAGGCCACGGGCACGCTGGCCGTCAGCCTTGAGCCAGAAGCGCGTCGGCAGTTGCTCGGAGCTGGCGAAGTAGTTGGACAGGCACGCGGCCAGGTCGACGCCATCCAGGTCGACGATGCCCTGGTAACGCTGACCGCGGGCCGGATCGATGGTGATCGCCAGTACACCATTGGACATCAGGCTCTGCAGATCGGCATCGGCGCCGATCTGCTCGGCGTCATATCGGGCGATACCGCGCAGCTCACGGTCGCTGGAGCACTCGACCATCAGCAGCGACAGCGGGCCTTCGGAACGTGCCTGCAGCACCAACAGTCCGTCGAACTTGAGGGTGCCGACCAGCAGCGCCGCCGCGGCCATCATCTCGCCGAGCAGTTGCGCCACCGGCTGCGGGTAGGCGTGCTTGGCCAGCACATGAGCGTAGCTCTCGCGCAGAGCGACCATCTCACCACGCACATCGGTGTCGTCGAAGAGAAAGCGTTGACTGAAGTCGTTCATGGCGGCTGGCTCAGGGTCTGTAAAAAAGGCTGGCGATTTTATGCACAAATGCCGGCACAACCAAGGGCCGAACGTCATGTGCACGCCTTCACACAACAGAGACCAGCCCCTGAACCTCGACTGAACGACCGCGCTGCAGCCCTTGTACTGCCGCCGGCACTGCCTATCATCCGCGCGCCTGGGGTTGGCCTGTCATAAATCTGCAAAGGGATCTTCCATGTCGAGCACGTTCATCAATCGCCACTGGCATCCACGCGCCATGCTGGTCTGCCATGTCGTGGCCATCGCCCTGCTCGCCAGCTGGCTGTGGCAGCCAACGCGCGAGCTGTGGAACGTCTTCGATCTGTGGCTGTTCAAGCTGCTCAACGACCCGGTCCATGCTGGCGGCCTGTGGGCCCACATCTGGGCCATCGGCAGCATGCGCCCGGTCGATGCCGGCGTCGGCGTGGTGATGCTGGCGGTCATGCTCAAGGCCGACCTGATCTTCACCGGTGCCCAAGTGCGTCGCGCGCTGTTCGCCTTTCTGGTCGCTCTGGTGGTGATGCTGCTGATGCGCGTGCTGTTCTCCGACCTGGTCGAGTACATGGGCTGGCAGCACGCCAGCCCGTCGCTGGTGGTAGAAGGTAGCGCGCGCCTGACTGAAATGTTCCCGGCCTGGGAAGAACGCTGGGACCTGAAGGACAGCGCCAGCCGCAGCTTCCCCGGTGACCACGCCTCGGTGCTGCTGATCTGGGCCTATTTCATGAGCTTCTTTGCCCGTGGCTGGCGCCTGCTGCTGGTCTGGGCGATTACCGTGATCGGCATCCTGCCGCGCCTGGTGGCGGGCGCCCACTGGGCGGCGGACGCCTTCGTCGGGGGCGTGCTCCTCAGCCTGCTGGCCCTGGCCTGGAGCTGCTACACCCCGCTGGGTTATCACGCCAGCGAATGGCTGGAGAAGATCACCCTGCCGATCACCTCGCGCCTGGCCAAGCTGCCTTTGCTGGGGCGCATGAGCATCGTCAGCGGGCGCTGAACGAGAAAGTGGGAGCGAGCTCTGCTCGCGAAGCTTTACCGTCGTTCGCATTCGCGAGCAGAGCTCGCCCCTACAGGCTTGCGCCTAATCCTCATCCGCCCAGGGGTGGCGCAGGCCACCTTCCTGCTGTTCATTGAACTGATGGATCTGCCGGCGTTGCTTCTTGCTAGGCCGACCGTCGGTCTGCATGCCCACGGCACCAGCCTTGCGCATGGCCGCCGCCTGCTCGCGCCGGGCGATGCTCTCTTCGGTTTCGCGATACAGCAATTGCGCCTCGGGCGCGCCACGGCGGACGCTGGATAATGCCAGTACGACCACGGTGCGTTCGTCGAAGCCAGTACGCAGCACGTACTCATCGCCCACTTTCGGTTCCTTGCCCGGCTTGCAGCGGTCGCCGCGGTGATGCACCTTGCCACCTTCTATAGCCGCCTTGCACAGGGCGCGCGTCTTGAAGAAGCGTGCCGCCCACAGCCATTTGTCCAGGCGGATCTTGTCGTCGTCTTTGTCGCTCAATGCTCTCTCAACTCCATAACCATCGTTTCATGCCTGCCCGCACCCGGCATTCACACCCGGAACGGCACGAACATAGCGCAACTCTTCCCGTACAGGCAGGTCGGCGGGTGTTTTCAGGTTCCACGCCAGCCCTATTCGTTGAAGAGCCAGCAGCATCCACCACCCCGGATCCCACTCGCCCTTGTACAACCCCAGCTTTGCAGAGCCCGGGAACGCGTGGTGGTTGTTATGCCAGCATTCGCCCATTGTCAGCAGAGCCGCAAAAGGCACGTTATAACCCTGCACGCTCGCGCCTTCCACGATATGCGCCTGGTCGCCATGACGGTGGGCGAAATGGCCAATCAGCCAGTGACCAAATACCCCGGCGGTGACTCGGGCGCAGGCACCCCAGAACACCCAACCCCAACCACCGATGGCAAAGAACATAAGAGCCCAGGGCAGTTGCTGGAGCATCCAGGTTTTCTGCAGGAAACGATAAACCGGATCGGCAGCAACTCTTGCCTCGACCAGGATCTCCGGCGGTCGGCTCAATCGCAACTCGCAGTGTAATTGCCAGCAGGCATCCACCAGCGGCGCACGCCGGTGACCAAAGAAGTCGTGGCAGGCCTTCTGTCGCTGGGCATAGTCGCGCAGATCATGGGTACGCAGCAGTCCGAGCGGCCCGGAGAGCCCTACCAGCACACCGCAATAAACCAGGAAGTATTCCAACCATTTGGGGCACTGGAAGCTGTCGTGAATGAGCTTTCGGTGCATACCCAGCGAATGCCCGCACAGCAAAACAAAAGCGGTGGTAACCACAAACAGCGCAAACGCAGACCAGTTGAATGTCAGCGCACCGCCAACCGACGCGCCAAGGGCCATCGCACTGAACCAGAGTGAGCGTACCGGCTCCCAATGCACCTCACCGTCTTCAACGTCCGCACCCAGCTGGACTCGGTGACCTTTCAGGCTTTGCGGAAATATATCCATATGTTCCTCCGCCGGGACGCCGGCTCATTCAGACGTTTTCTTGGCCTGCGACTCAGACTCACGCTTGAGCTGCGCCCCCGTCGGGCAGACCTCAAAAGCGAAACCGAGCAGGGTATTGAGCAAGCTTTCGGGGTTAAGCCGGTAAGCCACGAATTGCCCCCGTCGCTCGCTCACGACCAGGCCGGCAGCAGTGAGCACAGCTAAATGACGAGAAATAGCCGGGGCGCTCATCTCGAAGCGGCTGGCAATTTCTCCTGCAGTCAATTCCTGCGCAGACAGATAGGCCAATATCTGCCTGCGCGGTGTTGAGGCCAGGGCCTCGAAGACTCGATTGGTGTCCATCTTCCACAACGCTTAACAATTTAGTTAATTGCTTATAAAACTAAAAACTAAAGACGACAAGTTGATCACGCAAAAAACATCCAGCCAGGTGCGGTTGTCATACACCCTGACTAGAATGCCCATCCAAATACCCTGAGAAGCCGCCTTGAAGACTTTCGACCAGCTCAACGTGATCGGCCTGCGTGAGTGGATCAATCTGCCCGAGCTCGGCATCATCGGTCTGCGCGCCAAGATCGACACCGGCGCCAGCACCTCCAGCCTGCACGCCAGCGATATCCAGCCGTTCCAGCGTGATGGCGAGGATTGGGTGCGTTTCACCGCTTACCTCGGCACCCAGGTACAGCGCCGCCACCGTTGCGAGGCGCCGCTGGTCTCGGTCAAACGCATCAAGAGTTCCAACGGCCAGGCGCAGAGCCGCTACGTGATTCGCACGCACCTGGCCCTCGGTGACCTGCTGTGGCCGGTGGAATTCACCCTGGCCTGTCGCAAGACCATGCGTTATCGCGTATTGCTCGGTTCCAAGGCATTGATCACCGGCCAACTGGTGGTCAATCCGGCACTCAGCTATGTGCAGGAAAAACCCTCACTCTCCTCAGCCCTTCCAGGTGCCCAATGAAGATCGCCGTGCTGTCGCGTAATCCGCGTCTGTATTCCACCCGCCGCCTGGTGGAGGCCGGCCAGCAACGTGGCCACGAAATGGTGGTGATCGATACGCTGCGCGCCTATATGAATATCGCCAGCCACAAACCTCAGATCCACTATCGCGGCCAGGCCATGGAGGGTTTCGAGGCGGTAATCCCGCGCATCGGCGCCTCGGTGACCTTCTATGGCTGCGCGGTGCTGCGTCAGTTCGAAATGATGGGCGTCTACCCACTCAACGAATCGGTGGCCATCAGCCGCTCGCGCGACAAACTGCGTGCCCTGCAACTGTTGTCGCGCAAGGGTATCGGCCTGCCGGTCACCGGCTTCGCCCACTCGCCGGACGACATTCCCGACCTGATCCAGATGGTCGGCGGTGCGCCATTGGTGATCAAGGTGCTGGAAGGCACCCAGGGCATGGGCGTGGTATTGGCCGAAACGCACAAGGCAGCCGAATCGGTGATCGAGGCCTTCCTCGGTCTCAAGCAGGACATCATGGTCCAGGAATACATCCAGGAGGCTGGCGGCGCCGATATTCGCTGCTTCGTGGTCGGCGACAAGGTGATCGCGGCGATGAAGCGCCAGGCCAAGGCCGGCGAATTTCGCTCCAACCTGCACCGCGGCGGCAGCGCCAGCCTGATCAAGATCACCCCGGAAGAGCGCATGACCGCCGTACGCGCGGCCCGCGTGATGGGCCTGAACGTCGCCGGGGTGGACATCCTGCGCTCCAACCATGGCCCGCTGGTGATGGAGGTGAACTCCTCGCCAGGCCTGGAAGGCATCGAGACCACCACCGGCAAGGACGTCGCCGGGATGATCATCCAGTACCTGGAAAAGAACGCCGAACCCGGTCAGACCCGCACCAAGGGCCGCGGATGAGCCGAGTGTTCGACGGCCGCCTGGCGCTGATCGCCCCCGCTGCGGCGATTGCCGAAGACGTACTGGAAGCGACCCTGGCGCAGCTCGATGTACTGGGTATCCGCCATCACCTGGGCCGGCACGTGCGTGCCCGCCATCGCTACCTGGCAGGCACGCCGGAGCAACGCCTGGAGGATCTGCACCAGGCCTTCACCCTGCCCGACATCAGCGCCGTCTGGTGCCTGCGTGGCGGCTATGGCTGCGCGCAACTGGTGGCGGATATCGACTGGGCGCTGCTGCACCGGGCCAGCCCGCGCCCGCTGATCGGCTTCTCCGATCTGTCGATCCTGCTCGAAGCCTTTGCGCAACATGGCTTGCCGGCCATTCATGGTCCGGTGGCCACCGCGCTCGGCCATCAGGCGCTGTCGGCGCCTGGTGGCCAGCGCGAGCGTTTGGCCTCGATGCAGGCCCTGTGGGGGCTGCTCAAGGGCCAGCACAACCTATTGCCGCTGCGTCACATCAGCGGCCCGCAACAGCCCATCGAAGGCACCCTGCAGGGCGGCAACCTGACGGCCCAGGCCAGCGCCTGCGGTACTGATGCGGCGATGCGTCTGGCCGAAGATTCGATCCTGATTCTGGAAGACATCGGCGAGCCCTACTACCGCCTGGAGCGCAGCCTCTGGCAGTTGCTGCACAGCTTCGCCGGGAAGCCACCACGCGCGGTGTGCCTGGGCAGCTTCACCGACTGCCCACGACGCGGCGTGCAGCATAGCCTGGAGCAGATCATCGGCGAGTACCTGGCGCCGCTGGGTGTGCCGCTGTACGGCGACCTGCCCAGCGGCCACGGTGACGTCAACTACCCTTGGCCCTATGGTCAGCGGGCGCGCTTGAGCGGCGGCAGCCTGAGCTGGTAACCCCGCTCAGCGCTGGCGCGCCTGCATCCAGGCGAGAAACTCTGCTTCGGCCATCGGCCGACCGAACAGATAACCCTGCCCCAATGCACAGTCCTGCTCACGCAGCAGCGCCAGCTGGCTGTCGCGCTCGATCCCTTCGGCCACGCACTCCAGGCCCAGGTTGCGCGCGATCATCAGGATGGTCTGCACCAGCATGCGCCCACTCGCCTCGCCATCCAGATCGGCGACGAAGCTGCGGTCGATCTTCAGCCGGTCCAGTGGCAAGCGCTTGAGGTAGGTCAGCGACGAGTAGCCGGTGCCGAAGTCGTCGATGGCGAAGCGCACGCCCTGCTGCTTGAGCCGTTGCATGTGGCCAATGCAGCGTTCGACGTCTTCGAGCAGCACGCCCTCGGTGATTTCCAGCTCCAGCGACTGCGCCGGTACACCGTGATCACGCAGGCACTTCTCGACACGCTCCACGCAGCCAGCCTGGCGCAACTCACGCGGGCTGAGGTTGACCGCCAGCACCAGCTGCGGCCACTGCGCCTGCCAGCGCGCCAATGCCGCGCAGGCATGCTCCAGCACCCACTGACCGAGGTCCTGGATCAACCCGGTTTCCTCGGCCAGGGGGATGAACTGATCCGGGCCGATCTCGCCGCGCTCGGGGTGCATCCAGCGCAGCAACACCTCGGCACCAGCGACCGCCCCGTCGGCCAGCATTAGTTGCGGCTGAAAGACCAGCTGCAACTGCTGACGGGCGATGGCCTGGCGCAGCTCGCCCTGCAACTGCAGGCGTTGGTCGATGGCCGCCTGCATCTCCGGGGCGAAGAAATGCAGGGCGTTGCGCCCGGCGTGCTTGGCCCGGTACATGGCGGTGTCAGCCTGTTTGAGAATATCCGAAGCCTGCTGCAGGCCCATCGGGTGCAGGGCGATGCCAATACTGGCGCTAATCGCCAACTCATGGCCGTCGATCAGGCAACTGCCCTGCAGGCCGCGCAGTAGCTTCTCCCCCACCGCGGCAGCCTGCTCAGCAACCGCTTGTGGCTCATGCCCCAAGGCTTCGAGCAGTACCACGAACTCATCTCCGCCAAGACGGGCGAGGGTGTCTTCAGTGCGCAGCTCGGCGGCCAGACGCGAGGTAACCTCGACCAGCAGGGCATCACCGACCAGATGGCCGAGGCTGTCGTTGACCGTCTTGAAGTGATCCAGGTCGATGAACAGCAGGGCGCCCAGGCTGCCCTCGCGATTCTCCCGATCCATGGCGTGCTGCAAGCGGTCGAGCAGCAGGCGGCGATTGGGCAGGCCGGTAAGCTCGTCGCTGTAGGCCAAACGCTCGATCTCGCGCTGATAGCGCTGGCGCTCGGATATGTCAGTGATGCTGGCGCGGATCAGCAGGTTCTCACCCGGCATGCGCACCAGGCGCACTTCGCACGGCAGTTGACGGCCGGCGCTGTCACGGTGGCTCCACTCGAACACCGGCGCTTCACCGGCGATGGCGCGACGCAGGAACTCCTTGCCAGCCCGGGAGGACAGGCGGCCGTCAGTCTGGCGCACCGGGCTGATGCTCTGAATCGAGCGACCGAGCAGCTCATCGTGGCGATAACGGAACAGGCTCAGGGCGTTGGCGTTGCATTCGACGATACCGCCCTCCGGGTTGAACAGCAGGATCGCCTCGGGCGCATGCTCGACCAGGGTGCGGTAGCGCGCCTCAGCTTCGCGGCGCGCACTGATGTCCTCGACCAGCAGCAGGAACAACGTCTGCCGCCCACCGCGCACGGCGCGCAAGCTGACGCGGGTGAAGACCACCTGGCCATCGGCGCGCAGAAAGCGCTTGTCCATCTCGAAGCCATCGCTGCTGCCCAGCAGAACCTGCTCCACATGGGCCCGCTCGACGGGCAGGTCATCCGGGTGCGACAGTCGCTGCCAACTGCTGGCGAGCAGCTCGTCGCGAGCGAGACCGAGAATGCTGCACAGCTTCTGGTTGACCTCTTCCCAGGCAAAACTCTGATTGGTCAGCGCCATGCCGATCAGCGGCGCTTCGAAGAACAAGCGCAGGCGCTCGTCTCGCTCACGCAGTTGCGACTCGGCACGCTTGCGCTCGCTGATGTCCTGAACGATCCCATAGATGCGCACCAGGCTGCCGTCCTCGTCGCGCTCGGCCATGCCCCGCAGACGCACCAGCCGGCCGCCCAGACGCGCCACCAGACGCACCTCGAGATCCAGATCGTCCATGCCGCTGAGCGCCGCCTGCAGGGTCTGCATGATCAGCGCCTGACTCGGCGTGTCGTAATAATCCAGCACCTGCTGCAGATCAGGCGGCCCCTGCTGGATGTCGCGGTCGACGATGCGGTAGCAGCCATCGCTCCAGGACATGCCATAGTCGCTGATCTCCAGCACCCAGCCACCGAGGCTGGCGATGTCTTCGGTCTGGCTGAACAGATGGCTCTGGCGCAGCAGCTGTGAACGCTGTTGCTCGACCTTGGCGGCCAGTTCGACGCGCTCGGTGACGTCGTGCTGCAGTCCGACGAAATGGCTGATGCCCAGTTCGTCACGCATCGGCGCCAGCACCACTTCGTTCCAGAAAGGCCTGCCGTCCTTGCGATAGTTGCGTATCACGGCGTGGCCGCTGCGGCCCTCACGCAAGGCATTGCGCAGCGACTGCAGCTCCAGCTGGGCACGCTCCTCGCCGAGCAGGAAACGACAGTTACGTCCCAGCGTTTCGGCGGCGCTGTAGCCGGTTATCTGGCTGAATGCCGCGTTGCAATACACCAAGGGTAAATCGGCCTGGCGCGCATCGGCGATGGTTACACCCAGCGGGCTAGCCTCCATTGCCAGATTGGCGCGCGCCAGTTGTTGCTGCATCTGCGCGCTGCGCGCCAGCGCCTGGCGCAGATCGCCCAGCACACGCCCTACCAGCAACGTGGCGCCCATCAACAGCACGACGGCGAAGTGCAACTGGTTACGCTGCAGGTCCAGCTCACTGAAACTCAGGCTACCGCGCAGCAGCGGAAGCGGCAGGGTTGCGGCGTACACCAGCAACACCCCGTACAGGGCGCCGGCGAAGGCGTGTCGCAGCGCCAGTACCAGCATGCTCAAGCCCAGCAACGGCAGGGCGAGCTGGGCCGGCAAGCTGGTACTGAGCAGCATCAACACCAGGAATACGCCCATCGCCAACAGCCAACCGCCCGGCGAATGACTGATGGCCAAAGTCGGCGCATTGTCCGCGCCACGCTCACTGAGCCAACCACGAGCCCGCAGCAACGGGGTGCAGAAAGCCAGTAAGGGCGCCGTCAGGGCGAGCATGTTGATGGTGTCGCTCAACCACAGGGCCAGGCTGGCCTGCGCCCACTGTTCGCCAATCTGAAAACCGGTAAGCCAGAGGCTACTTTGCAGACCGAGTGCCACCAGGGTGCTCGGCATCAACACGGCGAAGGCGAGAAATCTCAGCAGATCGCTCAGGCGCCCCAGGGCCGGATCGAAAGACTGCGGTCGCAACAACCACCAGCCCAAGCCGACGGCGACGGTTTCCGGCAGGGCATAGAGCGGCGCCCACTGCCAGGGCAGGCCCCATAGCGGCACGCTGAGCAAGGCATTGAGGTACAGCGCCGGCAGCACGCGCGGCCCCCACCACAGGCAGAAGACCAGCCCCAGCACCAGAGGCAGGTAACAGAGCGCCACCCCGTCGTTCAGGCGGGTCGCCAGGGAAATCCAGGTTGCCAGGTGGAGAATCGGCAGCGGCAGCCACCAGGTCCAGTTGGGCAAGCGGTCGGGGAAGGCGGCGGGCATGCAGGCCTCGAGTTGATGCGCTGGCACAGCATAGCCCAGCGCCCGAGCGCTTGGCAGCATATTGCCAGCACCCGAACGCGGTAATCAGAACGTTCGGTTATACCGCGTCGCGCGGCAGTAGCAGCCCCAGAGGCAAGCGCACTCGCGCTTCGAGACCACCGCCACTGCGATTACGCAGCTCGACGCTGCCCCCGTGCAGGGCCGCGATACGCTTGACGATGGCCAGGCCCAGGCCGGTGCCACGTCCACCACGGGCGCGATCACCGCGGATGAAGGGGTTGAAGATGCTGTCGAGTTCGGCAGGATCGATGCCGTTGCCACGGTCCAGCACGCTCAATACCACGTAGGGCGCGTTGTGGTCGCCGGCCAGGCTGGCCACCACCTCGACGGCGTCGCCACCACCATGATTGAGAGCGTTCTCTACCAGGTTGGTGAGCAGGCGCTTGGTCGACACCCGGCGCAGCGGGAACGGTGGGAGTGCCTCCAGGCACAGCCGCACACGCTCGCCACCCTGGTTGTAGGGGGCCAGGGTTTCGCGCACCAGCTCGGGGAAATCGGCCTCCTCCACCGGTTCGTCACGGCCATCGCGGATGAAGGCGAGGAACTGATCGAGGATGGCGTCCATGTCCTCGATGTCGCGGACCATGTCCTCGGTCAGCTCGGAATCGTTGTCCATGAACTCCAGCGCCAGGCGCAGGCGGGTCAGCGGCGTGCGTAAATCATGAGAAACGCCGGCCAGCATCAGTTCCCGTTCGCGTCCGGCCTGTTCGACGTCCTCGGCCATCTGGTTGAAGGCTCGGTAGACCTCGGTCATCTCGCTTGGCGTATCGCTCACCGGCAGTCGTACGCTGCGCCCTTGCCCGAGCTGGCGAGCGGCGTAGACCAGGCGCTTGAGCGGCGCATTGAGCTGGCGCACGAAAATCCAGGCGGCGGCCGTGGACAGCAGGCCGATGCCGAGGAACCAGCCGAGCACGCTCCAGATACGCTGGCCACGCAGCGGATGCGGATACATCGGCACCCGCACCCAGCCATCGCCAAGACTCGGCGCCCGCACCCACAGCGCTGGCGGCGTGGTCGCGCGCACGCGGGTTTCGGTATCGGGGCCAAGCTCGGTCTGCATCTGCCGCTGGAAGATCTCGCTGTAGGGCCAGTGCTGCTCACTGGCCGGCACCTTGTCCCGCGGGATGCGCTTGAGCCCGGCAGCCTGGGCGATGTGATCACGATCATCCGGGTTGGCAGCCCAGTAGGCCCGCAGAGTCAGTGCCGCGCCATGGCTGTACTGGCGATCGACCAGCACGTCCTCGTTCATCATCAGGTACACCAGCGTCAGTGCCTTGGAAAACAGCACGACGACGAGTACCAGCCAGAGGGTGCGGGCGAAGAAGCTTTGCGGGAACCAGACCGGAGCCTTCACGAGCCGCATGCCTCAAGCTTCAAGAAAGCACCGCCGACGCCTCGATCACTTGCAGCTCGTGACCTCACTTGTTGCCATCCGGCACGAATACGTAGCCCACACCCCAGACGGTCTGGATATAGCGCGGTTTGGACGGGTCCGGCTCGATCAGACGACGCAGGCGGCTGATCTGCACGTCGATGGAGCGCTCCAGCGCATCCCACTCGCGGCCACGGGCCAGGTTCATCAGCTTGTCACGGGTCAGAGGCTCGCGCGCATGTTGCACCAGTGCTTTGAGCACGGCGAACTCACCGGTGGTGAGCATGTGCACTTCTTCGCCCTTCTTCAGTTCGCGGGTAGCCAGGGACAATTCGTACTCGCCAAAACTGACGCTCTCGTCCTCGCTACCCGGCGCGCCCGGCACCACCGGCGCCTGACGGCGCAGCACGGCCTTGATCCGCGCCAGCAGTTCGCGTGGGTTGAAGGGCTTGGCCAGGTAGTCGTCGGCGCCCAGCTCCAGGCCCTGAATGCGGCTGGACTCATCGCCCTTGGCGGTGAGCATGATGATCGGCATCTGGTTGCCAGACTCACGCAGGCGGCGGCAGGCGGACAAGCCGTCCTCACCCGGCAGCATCAGGTCCAGCACCACCAGATTGAACAGCTCGCGCGCCAGCAGACGGTCCATCTGCTCGACGTTCTCCACCGCGCGAACCCGGTAGCCCTGCTCATCGAAGAAGCGTTCGAGCAGACGGCGCAGACGGGCGTCGTCATCGACGATGAGAATCTTCTCGCCTTCGGCGGCAGGGGCAGCGGACTGGGTCATGGCGTCTCCTTGGACAGCCGTACTGTGGACGGCAAGTGGCGGCATTATCGCTCAGGCGCATGGATGGGCGCTTTAGCCATTGTTAGCAGATTTTTCCCCGAACGGTTCCCAGCACGGGCAGATGCGGTGTTTATAATGCGCCGCTTTCGTGTCTGGCCGGCATGTTTACGGCCACCCTGTCGCTTCAGTGGGTAGTTTTTATATGGACAGCATCAACAACCGCATCGCCGATGAACTGGGCGTGCGCCCGCAACAGGTTGCCGCCGCCGTGGCCCTGCTCGACGAAGGCTCCACCGTGCCCTTCATCGCCCGTTACCGTAAAGAAGTGACCGGCAGCCTCGACGACACCCAGTTGCGCCATCTGGAAGAGCGCCTGCGCTACCTGCGCGAACTGGACGAACGTCGCGTGGCGATCCTCGCCAGCATCGAGGAACAGGGCAAGCTGACCCCCGAACTCAAGCGCGAGATCAACCTGGCCGACACCAAGACGCGCCTCGAAGACCTCTACCTGCCGTACAAGCAAAAGCGCCGCACCAAGGGCCAGATCGCCCTGGAAGCCGGCCTCGGCGAGCTGGCCGATGCGCTGTTCAACGACCCGAGCCTGACGCCCGAGCAGGAAGCCGAGCGCTTCATCGACGCCGAAAAGGGCTTCGCCGATGTGAAAGCCGTGCTCGAAGGCGCCAAGTACATCCTCATGGAGCGCTTTGCCGAAGACGCCGCGTTGCTCGACAAGCTGCGCAGCTTCCTCAAGGACAACGCCACCCTCAGCGCTCGCCTGGTGCCGGGCAAGGAAAACGAAGGCGCCAAGTTCAGCGACTACTTCGAACACGACGAAGCGCTCAAGGGCGTGCCGTCGCACCGTGCGCTGGCGATCTTCCGTGGCCGTAACGAAGGCATCCTCAGCGCCAGCCTCAAGGTCGGCGAAGAGCTGCCCGGCGCCATGCATCCGTGCGAGCTGATGATCGGCGAACGTTTCGGCATCAGCGCGCAAGGCCGCGCCGCCGACAAGTGGCTGGCCGAGGTGGTGCGCTGGACCTGGAAGGTCAAGCTGTACAACCACCTGGAAACCGACCTGCTCGGCGAACTGCGCGAGAAGGCCGAGGACGAGGCGATCAGCGTCTTCGCCCGCAACCTGCATGATCTGCTGCTGGCCGCTCCGGCTGGCCCGCGCGCCACCCTGGCACTAGACCCGGGCCTGCGTACCGGCTGCAAGGTGGCGGTGGTCGACGCCACCGGCAAGGTGCTAGAAACCGCCACCGTCTACCCGCACGCCCCGCGCAACGACTGGGACGGCACCCTGGCGATCCTCGCCAAGCTCTGTGCCAAACATGGCGTCGACCTGATCTCCATCGGCAACGGCACCGCCAGCCGCGAGACCGACAAGCTGGCCGCCGAGCTGATCAAGAAGGTGCCGGGCCTGAAGCTGACCAAGGTGATGGTCTCCGAGGCCGGCGCCTCGGTGTACTCGGCTTCGGAGCTGGCCGCCCGCGAATTCCCCGATCTTGACGTGTCGCTGCGCGGCGCCGTGAGCATCGCCCGCCGCCTGCAGGACCCGCTGGCCGAGCTGGTGAAGATCGACCCGAAATCCATCGGCGTCGGCCAGTACCAGCACGACGTGTCGCAACTCAAGCTGGCGCGCAGCCTGGACGCCGTGGTCGAGGACTGCGTGAACGCCGTGGGTGTGGATGTGAACACCGCCTCCGCCGCCCTGCTGGCGCGCATCTCGGGCCTAAACAGCACACTGGCGCAGAATATCGTTGCCCATCGCGACCAGAACGGTGCGTTCAAGACCCGCGCCGAACTGAAGAAAGTGCCGCGCCTGGGCGACAAGACCTTCGAGCAGGCCGCCGGCTTCCTCCGCGTGATGAACGGCGACAACCCGCTGGACGCGTCCGCCGTGCACCCGGAAACCTACCCACTGGTCGAGCGTATCGCCGCCGGCACCGAGCGCGATATCCGTTCGCTGATTGGCGATTCGGGCTTCCTCAAGCGCCTCGACCCGGCCAAGTTCACCGACGAGCGCTTCGGCCTGGTCACCGTCGGCGACATCCTCAAGGAACTGGACAAACCAGGCCGCGACCCGCGTCCGGAGTTCAAGACCGCCGAGTTCCAGGAAGGCGTGGAAACCCTCAAGGACCTCGAGCTGGGCATGGTGCTCGAAGGCGTGGTCACCAACGTCACCAACTTCGGTGCCTTCGTCGACATCGGCGTGCACCAGGACGGCCTGGTGCACATCAGCGCGCTGTCGGAGAAGTTCATCAAGGACCCGCACGAGGCGGTCAAAGCCGGCGACGTGGTCAAGGTCAAGGTGATGGAGGTGGACATCCCGCGTAACCGCATCGCCCTGTCCATGCGTATGGGTGACACCCCCGGCGAGAAGGTCGACGGGCCGCGAGGCGGTCAATCACGCGGCGGCAACCGTGGCGGTAACGCCCCGCGTAGCGAGCGCCATTCCAGCCAGGACAAACCGGCCCCCGCCACCGGCGGCATGGCCGCCCTGTTCGCCAACGCCAAGCAGCTGAAGAAATGAATACGACCGACAACGTGGGCGCCAGCAGCGCCTTTTCCCGCCTGCTCGGCCTGGAGATCCTCCAGGTCGGCGGCGGCGAGGCGCGTGTGCGCCTGACCCTGACCGACGATTTGCGCAACCTGCACGGCAATCTGCACGGCGGTGCGCTGTTCTCGCTGATCGACACCGCCATGGGCCAGGCCAGCCACAGCCTGGGCGATGGCGGCCCGAGCAGCGTGACCCTGGAGTGCAAGATCAACTACATCCGCCCGGTCAGTGAGGGCAGCGTGCTGTGCCATGCCAAGGTGCTGCATGCCGGACGCCGCACCCAGGTGGTGGAGGCTGAAGTCCTGCAGGGCGACAAGCTGGTCGCCAAGGCACAAGGCACCTTCGCCTGCGTGTAATCGGCACCCCGCTCGCTGATCTAATCTGGGTAAGCGTTCGCCCCCTTGCAGAGTGCGGGGGCGATCCCCATATTGTGGCGACTGCCCAGTTAGGAATTGCATCTTGAGCGATATTCTCACCCGCCGCCTGGCCCAGCTCGGCGAGCCGGCTCACCTGTCCCTGCTGGGCGAGTGCCTGCACGGCATCGAGCGCGAATGCCTGCGCGTAGATCGTGATGGCCAACTGGCCCTGACGCCGCATCCACAGGGGCTGGGTTCGGCGCTGACTCATGCGCAGATCACGACTGACTACTCCGAGTCGCTGCTGGAGTTCATCACCGGTACTGCCACCGATCCAGCCGCCACGCTGGATGAGCTCGACCGCATCCACCGCTTCACCTACGCCAAGCTCGACGACGAGCTGCTGTGGAGCCCGTCGATGCCCTGCGCCCTGCCGGATGAAGAGACCATCCCCATCGCCCGCTACGGCAGCTCCAATATCGGCCGTCTCAAGTACGTGTACCGCAAGGGCCTGGCACTGCGTTACGGCAAGACCATGCAGTGCATTGCCGGCATTCACTACAACTTCTCCCTGCCCGAGGGGCTGTGGCAGTTGCAGCAACAGGCCGAAGGCAACACGCAGAGCGCGCGCGACTACCAGTCGGCACGCTATATCGCGCTGATCCGCAACTTCCGTCGCTACAGCTGGCTGCTGATGTACCTGTTCGGCGCCTCGCCGGCGCTGGACAAGGGTTTCATGCGTGGCCGCCCGCACCAACTGCAGGAACTGGATGCCAGTACCCTGTACCTACCCTATGCCACCAGCTTGCGCATGAGCGACCTGGGCTACCAGAGCAACGCGCAGTCCGGCCTGACGCCCTGCTACAACGACCTGGCCAGCTACACCGACAGCCTGCGCCTGGCCGTCGGTACGCCGTACCCAGCCTATGTCGAAGCCGGCACCAAGCGCGGCGACGAGTGGCTGCAACTGAACACCAACATCCTGCAGATCGAGAACGAGTACTACTCGAGCATCCGTCCGAAGCGCGTCACCTACAGCGGCGAGCGACCGATCCAGGCGCTGATGAGCCGTGGCGTGCAGTACGTGGAAGTGCGCTGCCTGGACATCAACCCCTTCCTGCCGCTGGGCATCGACGTGGCGCAGGCGCGTTTCATCGACGCCTTCCTGCTGTTCTGCGCGCTGGAAGACAGCCCGCTGCTGGAGAACGGCGAGTGCAGCAACTGCACCAGCAACTTCCTCAAGGTGGTCAAGGAAGGACGCCGCCCCGGCCTGCACCTGCAAAAGGACAGCCAGCAGGTGGAGCTCAAGGTCTGGGCCGGCGAACTGCTCGAACGCATTCTGCCGCTGGCCGAATTGCTCGACCGCAGCCAGGACAGCAGTGCACATATCGAGGCCTTGGCGCAGCAACAGGCCAAGGTCGCGGATGTGGACATGACGCCGTCGGCCCAGGTGCTGGCGATTCTGCGTCAGGGCAAGAGTTTCACCGAGTTCGCCCTGCAGCAGAGCCTACGCCACGCCGAACACTTCCGCGCCCAGCCGCTAAGTGCCGAGCTGCAGCAGACCTTCGAACAGGCCGCGCACGACTCGCTGACCGGCCAGGCCGAGCTGGAAGCGCAGCCCAAGGGCGATTTCGATGCCTTCGTGGCGGCCTATCAGGCGAGCATCCTGGCGCTGGCCGTGTAGGTCACGTCGGAACTCGGGCGCGCGCACCTATACCCATCGGGGTAACCGCGGTGCGCGCGGCGCACACTACGTGGCTGGCCGTACGGGCGACGAAGCGTCGACTACGTCACAAAGCCAACCAGCGGGGCAAAAGCCAGGATGGGCGGCCATACCCAGAGTCACCCGGCCAGCTAGCATTGCCGGGTAAAGGACGATAGACGAGCAGCGCCCATGGCCGAAGACGCCACGCCGCAATGGAGCCTGGAAAGCCTGACCAAGGCCTACCAGCAAGGCTATATGGCCGGCCTCACTGGCCAGCCCAAAACTCGCCAGCCCTACCCTGACGAAATTCCAGCCGCTGCCTGGGAGGCCGGTTGGGACGACGGCTTCGAGCAGATGCGCTTGCAGCAGCACAGCGCCTGACGAGCAATTGCGGTTAGCATCCGCTTCGTAGGAGAGGCTGGGCGGCATTCCGCTTCAGCCGCGAAGCTCGCGGATAAATCCGCTCCTACAGTTCGCGGCGATCCCTCGCTTACAACGTCTTCTCGAACACCTTCGAATTGCGCTGGTAGTTGTACAGCGACGCCCGCGCGGTCGGCATCCGCTCGACACTGCTCGGTTCGAAGCCGCGCTCGCGGAACCAGTGGGCAGTGCGGGTAGTGAGCACGAACAGGGTCTTGATCCCCTGCGCCCGCGCCCGCGCCTCGATGCGCTCGAGCAATTCATCACCGCGGCCGCCGTGGCGGTAATCGGGGTTGACCGCCAGGCAGGCCAATTCGCCGCAGTCGGAGTCGGCGATGGGATACAGCGCCGCGCAGGCGATGATCAGCCCCTCACGCTCGACGATGCTGAACTGCTCGATCTCGCGCTCCAGCACCTCGCGTGAACGGCGCACCAGAATGCCCTGCTCCTCCAGTGGGCTGATCAACTCGATCAGGCCACCGACATCCTCGATGGTCGCCTCGCGCAACGACTCGAACTGCTCCTGCGCCACCAGCGTACCGTTACCGGTGCGGGTGAACAGCTCGCTAAGCAGCGCGCCATCGGTGGCATAGCTGACGATATGACTGCGTTTCACCCCGCCTCGGCAGGCTTCAGCCGCCGCGTCGAGCAGCTCGCCCTGGTAGTTGCTGCCCAGGCGCGTCAGGTGCGCCGGCACCTGCTGCGGGCGCAGCTCACGCACCAGCCGGCCCTGATCGTCGAGCAGACCGTCTTCGGCGCCGAACAGCAGCAGCTTGTCGGCACCCAGGTCGATGGCCGCGCGGGTGGCGACATCCTCACAGGCCAGGTTGAAGATTTCCCCGGTCGGCGAATAGCCCAGCGGCGACAGCAGCACGATGCTGCGTTCGTCGAGCTGGCGATTGATGCCCTTGCGGTCGATGCGTCGTACTTCGCCGGTGTGGTGGTAGTCGACACCATCGAGCACGCCGATCGGCCGCGCGGTAACGAAGTTACCGCTGGTCAGGCGCAGGCGCGAGCCCTGCATCGGCGAGGCGGCCATGTCCATCGACAGGCGTGCTTCGATGGCGATGCGCAGTTGACCGACGGCATCGATCACGCATTCCAGGGTCGGCGCATCGGTAATGCGCAGGTCACGATGGTAATGCGGGGTCAGGCCACGGGCGGCGAGGCGCGCCTCGATCTGCGGGCGCGAGCCATGCACCAGCACCAGGCGCACACCGAGGCTGTGCAGCAACACCAGGTCGTGGACGATATTGGCGAAATTCGGGTGGGCAACGCCCTCCCCCGGCAGCATGACCACGAAGGTGCAGTCGCGATGGGCGTTGATGTAGGGCGAAGCGTGGCGTAACCAGGTGACGTAGTCGTGCATGTAAAGATCCGTGGCGTCCAGACGTAGGGCGGGTACAACCCGCCATGAGCGAAAAGGCGGGCTCGGTGCTGGCTCTCATCGTCGTTGCACGTCTTCACTCCGGGTCAGGCAATAGTGTTGGATCAGTTGGCGCAGTATGGCCACAGTAGGTTCGATGCGGGCCAACTCCAGGTGTTCCCCGGGCTGGTGCGCACAATCGATATCGCCGGGGCCAAGCACCAGCGTCTCGCAGCCAAGTTGCTGAAGATAAGGCGCCTCGGTGCCAAATGCCACCGCTTGCGCGCTGTGCCCGGTCAGCCGCTCGGCCACACGCACCAGCTCGGCATCGGCAGCCTGCTCGAAAGGCGGCACCGCGGGGAACAGCGGGCCGTAGTCGATGCGCACCTGATGCTTGAGCGCCAGCGGCTGCAACTTGCCACGAATCGCCTCACGCAGTTGTTCCGGATCCATACCCGGTAGCGGGCGCAGGTCGAACTCCAGCGCACACTGGCCGCAGATGCGATTGGGGTTGTCGCCGCCGTGGATGCAGCCCAGGTTCAGCGTCGGTTGCGGCACACCGAACTGTGGGTTGTTGAACTCGCGCTGCCACTGCGCACGCAGGCCGCGTAGCTCACCCATCACGTCCTGCATGGCTTCCAGCGCACTGCGGCCTAGAGCCGGATCGGAGGAGTGGCCGCTCTGCCCGAGAATGTCGATGCGCTCCATCATCACGCCCTTGTGCAGGCGGATCGGCTTGAGGCCGGTCGGCTCACCGATCACCGCAGCGCGACCCAGCGGCCGGCCAGCGTCGGCCAGGGCACGGGCACCGGCCATGGAGCTTTCTTCATCACAGGTGGCGAGGATCAGTAGCGGTTGCTTGAACGGCTGATCGAGCAGCGGCCGCACAGCTTCGATGGCCAGCGCGAAGAAACCCTTCATGTCACAACTGCCGAGGCCCACCCAGCGGTCACCGACCTCAGTCAGCTTGAGCGGGTCGGTCTGCCACAGAGCGGCATCGAACGGCACGGTGTCGCTGTGCCCGGCCAGCACCAGTCCACCGGGACCGGAGCCATAGCTGGCCAGCAGGTTGAACTTACCGGGAGCGATCTGCTGGGTTTCGCAGGTAAAGCCCAGGTCACCTAGCCAGGCGGCGAGCAACTCGATGACAGGCGCATTGCTCTGGTCCCAGTTGGGCTGGGTACAGCTCACCGAGGGCGCTGCGATCAGCGCGGCGAACTGCTCTTGAAAGGACGGCAAGGGCATCGGCGCTCTCCAAAAAACGATGCCCCATCATAGGGGCATCGTCTTATCGGTGAAACCGCCGAAGTGGAATCAGACCCCGCCGAACAGCGCGCGCAAGATGAAGAAGAAGATGATCGACAGGATCGCACCAGCCGGCAGGGTGATGATCCAGGACAGGAAGATCTTGCCGATCATGCCCAGGTTCAGCGCACCGATGCCGCGCGCCAGGCCAACGCCGAGAATCGCGCCCACCAGGGTGTGGGTGGTGGATACCGGCAAACCCAGGCCCGAGGCGCTGACCACGGTGGTGGCAGCGGCCAGTTCGGCAGCGAAACCGCGGCTGGGGGTCAGTTCGGTGATTTCCTTGCCGATGGTGGCGATCACTTTGTAACCGTAGGTGGCCAGGCCTATCACGATACCCAGCGCGCCCAGTAGCAGGATCCAGCCCGGCACCAGCGACTTCTCGCCAGCCGCCAACTCACCACCACTCTGGATCACACCGACGATGGCAGCCAGCGGACCCACTGCGTTGGCCACGTCGTTGGAGCCGTGAGCGAAGGCCATGGAGCAGGCAGTGAAGATCATCAGGATGGCGAACACCTTCTCCACGCTGGAGAAGTGGAAGGCCTTGTCGGCCTCGACATCGACATGGATGCGGCTCAGCAGGGCGATACCGATCAGCATGACCAGCACGCCGATACCGATCGAAAGCATGAAGCCTTCGGTGCTGGAGAGGTCTAGACCGACGTGCTTGAGGCCCTTGGTCATGGTCATCAGCGAGATCATGAAGCCGGTGATGAACATGTACAGCGGCACGTAGCGCTTGGCGTTGAGGAAGGGGTTGTCGGTATCGATGATAAGCTTCTGCACGCTGACGAACAGGCAGAAGGAGATGATCCCGGCCAGCATCGGCGTGACCACCCAACTGGCGACAATGGGGCCGACGCCGCTCCAGTGCACCGCATCCATCGATACGCCAACTGCGGCGAAACCGATTACCGCGCCGACAATGGTGTGCGTGGTGGAGACCGGCCAGCCGCGCGTCGAAGCCACCAGCAGCCAGGTACCCGCGGCCAGCAACGCCGACATCATGCCCAGCACCATAAGATTGGGGCTGATCATGTTGGCATCGACAATGCCGTTCTTGATGGTTTCGGTCACCTCGCCGCCAGCCAGATAGGCACCGGCGAACTCAAAGACCATGGCGATGATGATCGCCTGCTTGATGGTCAGCGCGCGTGAGCCAACCGAAGTACCCATGGCATTGGCCACGTCATTGGCGCCGACGCCCCAGGCCATGAAAAAACCGAAAAGACAGGCGAGGACGAGCAGAAGCAGCCCGTGGTCCGCAATAAGAGACATAATGAGTTATCCGTAGATCCCAGAAAGGACACTGGCGCTTAGCGCGCCAGCAGTTGTTCCAGTCGGTTGCCCACTCGTTGGGCACGGTCGGCGACGTCGCCGATCCAGTCGATGATCTGATAGAGGAACATCACATCGACCGGGGGAAGGTCCTTCTCCAGCTTGAACAGGTTGCGGCGCACCTCGATCTGCAGGCGATCGGTGTCGTTTTCGATCGAACCGAGTTCCTCGATCAGGTTTTCCACAAGCACAGCTTCACGGCCGGCGAAGCCGGTCTCAAGCAGTTCGTCCAATTCGTTCATCGCCTTCAGCGCCTGGGCGCTGGCGTCCACGCTGCGCTGCACGTAGGTGCGTACCAACGGCTGCAACGGCTGCGGAATAGCCATCTGCCGGCCGAGCATCAGGCCGGCGATGTCCTTGGCACGGTTGGCGACTTTGTCCTGTACACTGAGCAGCTCAAGCAGGTCCGAACGCGGCACCGGCAGGAACAGGCTTTTGGGCAGGTGCAGGCGCACGCTTTTCTTCAGCTTGTCGGCCTCGTGCTCCAGCCGGGACATCTCCTGTTGTACCTGTTCTACCTTGGCCCAGTCCTCGACCATTATGGCTTCGAAGAAGGGAACAAGGTTCGCCGCGCACTCGTGGGCCTTGGCGATATGCTGTTGCATGGGGCCGATGGGTGAACGGCCGAACAGGCTGACAAAGGGATTGATAGGCATAGGGTAAGCCCCCGTTTTGAGAAGGTCGCAAGTATAGGGACCGGCTTCGTCATTCGCCAGCGCGCGTCATCGGTCTGTCACATTTTCATAAAAGGCTATCTAGCTCTCCACCATGGTCAAAGAAACCGAAATCAAACTGCGCGCCAGCCGCGCCACCCTGGCCGCTCTGCGTGAACATCCGTTGCTGAAGAAGCGCAACAAGAGCGGCTGGCAGCGCGGCGAGCTGTTCAACCAGTACTACGACACCCCGGACCGCGACCTGGCTAGCGCCAAGGTCGCCTTGCGCCTGCGCCGTGACGGCGAACAGTTCATCCAGACCCTGAAAAGCCGTGGCCAAAGCGTCGCCGGTCTGTCCGAACGCAACGAGTGGGACTGGTACCTGAGCAAGGCCAAGCTTGACCTGAAAAAGCTTGATGACAGTTGCTGGCCGGCCAGCCTCGCCGAGCTGGACAAGAAAACCCTGCAGCCGCTGTTCACCACCGATTTCGTTCGCGAGAAGGCCGAAATTGCCTGGGGCCGCGGCAAGGCCAAGGTGGTCATCGAAGCCGCGCTGGACCTGGGCAAGGTCATCGCTGGCGAGGGCGAAGAAGAGATCTGCGAACTGGAGCTGGAACTGCGCCAGGGCGAACCTGCCGCCCTGCTGGAGCTGGCCTGCGAACTGGCCGCCGAACTGCCCCTGATGCCATGCGATATCAGCAAGGCCGAGCGCGGCTATCGCCTGTTCGACGCCGGCAGCTACACCCTCAGCCTGCCGGCTCCCGAGCTGAACGCCGAGATGAGCCTGGACGATGCATTTGCCGCACTCGCCTGGCACCTGCTCGGCGCCAGTCAGCGCCTGGCCGAACAGTATCGCTGGAACGGCCATTGGAGCCTGTTGCAGCAATGGCTGGAACAACTGATCGACCTGCGCGCCCTGCTCGCCAGCCTCGGGCAGGCCGCGCCACGGGCCAGCTCGCGTGAGCTGCGCGAAGCACTCGACGCCCTGCTCGACGATTGGCGTCCACGCCTGGCGGCTGGCCAGGAAGACGACAGCATGCGGCGAAACGCTCCGGCGCTGTTCGCCGCCGAGCTGGAAGGCTGCCGCTGGGGCCTGCTGTCGCTGAAGCTGTCGCACTGGCTACTGCAACGCAGCTGGACGCAAGCGCGCAACAATCGTGGCAACCGCCAGGGCAACGCCGCCCTGGGTAACTGGCTGCCGACCCTGCTGGCAGAAGAAGGCGCGGCCCTGCAACTGCGCCGCTACCAGCAACAACCGGAAGACCTGGCTGAGCAGATGCCACGTCTGGAACGCCTGCTGGTCTGGCTGCGCCTGGCGCGCGGCGTGCTGGAAGTGCCCGAGGTCGACCGCCTGTATGGCGAGCTGAACAAGCTCTACGAACTGGCGCAGCAGGACCTGGACGACGAGCAGCGTCAGCTGCGCGCGACTCAGACGCAGATCGTGAACAGCCTCAAGGCCTGGAAGGCGTTGGTGAAATAGCGGCTGGGCGCTCACAACCTTCGCGGCTGAAGCCGCTCCTACAGATCGCGGTACAACGCCCCGATCAGTGACACCATGAAAAACGGGCCCCGCGGGGCCCGTTTTTGCTTTCAGCCAGACGCTTAGTTGCTGCGACGACTGTCGACGACCTGCTGCCAGGACGGATTGGTGGTCTCGTCCATGGCCTGCTGCATGGCCTTCTTGCGTTTTTCCTCGGCGCGATGGGCGAAGAACCAGGCCAGGAAGGTGGCAAACGACACCGCCAGCAGGATCAGGCTGGCCACCGCATTGATCTCCGGTTTGACCCCCAGGCGCACGGCGGAGAAGATCTCCATCGGCAGGGTGGTCGACCCCGGACCGGATACGAAGCTAGCCAGTACCAGGTCGTCCAGTGACAGGGCGAACGACATCATCGCCCCCGCCGCCAGCGACGGCGCGATCATCGGCACGGTGATCAGGAAGAACACCTTCCATGGCCGCGCGCCCAGGTCCATGGCCGCCTCTTCGATGGACATGTCCAGCTCACGCAGACGCGACGACACCACCACCGCCACGTAGGCCGAGCAGAAGGTGGTGTGGGCGATCCAGATGGTGGTCATGCCACGCTGCATCGGCCAGCCGATCAACTGCGCCATCAGCACGAACAGCAGCAGCAGGGACAGACCGGTGATCACTTCCGGCATCACCAGCGGTGCGGTGACCAGGCCACCGAACAGGGTTCGTCCCTTGAAGTGGGTGATGCGGGTCAGCACGAAGGCCGCCAGAGTACCCAGCGCCACCGCCGCGATGGCGGTGTAGCAGGCGATTTCCAACGAGCGCATCACCGAGTTCATCAGCTGGGTATTGTCCAGCAAACCGACGTACCACTTCACCGACCAGCCGCCCCACACCGTTACCAGCCGCGAGGCGTTGAACGAGTAGATGACCAGAATGACCATGGGCAGGTAGATGAACGCCAGACCAACCCAGAGCATGATGCTGGAGAAACTGAAACGCTTCATGGGCGGCCCTCCAGCTCTTTAGCTCCGCTTCTGGTTGGAAAGCCGGTTGAACAAAATGATGGGCTCGCAGTGATTGAACGAATCATGGCCGCCCCTCCAACTCTTTAGCCTGGTTACGGTTGAACAGAATGATGGGCACGATGAGGATCGCCAGCATCACCACGGCCAGAGCAGACGCCACAGGCCAGTCGCGGTTGTTGAAGAACTCCTGCCACAGCACCTTGCCGATCATCAGGGTCTCCGGGCCGCCAAGCAGTTCGGGGATGACGAACTCGCCGACCACCGGAATGAACACCAGCATGGAGCCGGCGATGATGCCGTTCTTCGACAACGGCACGGTGATCTTCCAGAAATTGTTGAAGTTGCTCGACCCCAGGTCCGAGGCCGCCTCCAGCAGGCTCAGATCATGCTTCACCAGGTTGGCGTAGAGCGGCAGGATCATGAACGGCAGGTAGGAGTACACAACGCCGATATAGACCGCCGTGTTGGTGTTGAGTATCTGCAGAGGCGAGTCGATCAGGCCAATGCCCATCAGCAGGCTGTTGAGCAGCCCGTTGTTGCCGAGAATGCCCATCCAGGCATAGACGCGGATCAGGATCGCGGTCCAGGTCGGCATCATGATCAACAGCAGCAACACCGTCTGCTGCGACTTCGGCGCCCTGGCGATGGCGTAGGCCATCGGGTAGCCGATCACCAGGCACAGCAGGGTGCTGAAGAAGGCCACTTTCAACGAGCCGAGGTATGCCGACAGGTACAGGGCATCCTCGGTGAGGAAGATGTAGTTGCCGAAATTCAGCAACAGCGTCAGCTTGTTGTCCGCCCACTCGTAGATTTCCGTATACGGCGGAATCGCGACATCGGCCTCGGCGAAGCTGATCTTCAGCACGATGATGAACGGCAGCAGGAAGAACATGAACAGCCAGAGGAAGGGTATGCCGATCACGGCATGCCGGCCCCTCGGCAAGTAGCGCGAGAGTTTGGCCAGTTTCATGATTGCAGTACCACGCCGCTGTCGTCTTCCCAGTACACCACCACGGGGTCGTCCCAGGTCGGACGCTTGCCGCGGCGCTCGGCGTTGGCAATGAAGCACTGCACGACCTGCCCGGCGGTGAGCTTGACGTAGTACACCGAGTGACCGCCCAGGTAGGCGATGTCATGCACGTGGCCGCGGCTCCAGTTGTACTCGGGGTGCTCGTGGTCTTCCGGCAGCGCGGTAGCCATCAGCAGCTTCTCGGGGCGCAGGGCGTAGCTGACGGACTTGTTCTCGGCGCGGGTACTGACGCCGTGGCCGATGTAGATAGGCTTGTCCAGCTGCGGACAATCGATGATCGCGTGGTCGACCTCGTCCGTGGTGATCTGGCCATCGAACAGGTTGACGTTGCCGATGAACTCGCACACCAGGCGGCTGGTCGGGGTCTCGTAGATATCGATCGGGCTGCCGGTCTGGGCGATCCAGCCCAGGTGCATGATGGCGATACGCTGGGCCATGGTCATGGCCTCTTCCTGGTCGTGAGTCACCATCACGCAGGTCACGCCAACGCGCTCGATGATTTCCACCAGTTCCAGCTGCATCTGCGAACGCAGCTTCTTGTCCAGCGCACCCATTGGCTCGTCGAGCAACAGCAATTTGGGACGCTTGGCCAGCGAGCGGGCCAGGGCCACGCGCTGACGCTGACCACCGGAGAGCTGATGCGGCTTGCGCTTGGCATACTGGGTCATGTGCACCAGCTTGAGCATCTCGGCCACACGCTCGTCGATCTCGGTCTTGGAGAGCTTGTCCTGCTGCAGGCCGAAGGCAATGTTCTGCGCCACGGTCATGTGCGGGAACAGGGCGTAGGACTGGAACATCATGTTGATCGGACGCTGATACGGCGGCATATCGGTGATGTCGACGCCATCGAGGATGATGCGCCCTTCGGTGGGCCGTTCGAAGCCGGCCAGCATGCGCAGCAGGGTCGACTTGCCCGAGCCGGAGCCGCCCAGCAGGGCGAAGATCTCACCCTTGTTGATGGTCAGCGAGACATCGTCGACGGCCACGGTCTCGTCGAACTTCTTGGTTACCCGATCGATCTTGACCAGCACCTCTTTCGGTGTCTGATCCCCCTCGAGGGCTTTTTTGTAGGCGCTGGAGGCAACAGCCATTTAGGAAAACTCCCGGAAGATTGTGCCCGACCCCTGCGGCCGGGCAGGAACGATTACTGACCCGACTTGACCTTGGTCCAACTGCGGGTCATCAGGCGCTGTACCTTCACTGGCAATTCAGCGGAGATGTACAGCTTGTCCAGTACGGCCTGTGGCGGGTACACGGAAGGGTCATTGCGAACCTCCTCATCCATGAACTCATCTGCCTTGGTATTGGGGTTGGCATAACCCACGTAGTCACTGACTTCGGCGATCACCTCGGGCTCGAGGAGGAAATTGATGAAGGCATGCGCCTGCTCGGCGTTGGCGGCATCGGCCGGAATGGCCATCATGTCGAACCAGAGGTTGGCGCCTTCCTTGGGAATGCTGTAGGCGATTTCGATACCCTTGCCGGCCTCGTCGGCACGATCGGCGGCCTGCAGGATGTCGCCGGAGAAACCGGCCGCCACACAGATGTTGCCGTTGGCCAGATCGCCGATGTACTTGGAGCTGTGGAAGTAGGTGACGTAGGGACGCACTTCCAGCAGCTTGGCCTCGGCCTTGGCGTAATCATCGGGGTTGGTGCTGTTGGGATTCAGCCCCAGGTAATTGAGCATGGCGGGGATCATTTCGTCGCCGGAGTCGAGGAAGGCCACGCCACACTCGCTGAGCTTCTTGATGTTTTCCGGCTCGAACAACACGGCCCAGGAATCGATCTCCTCAACGCCGAGCGCGGCCTTGACCTTCTCGACGTTGTAGCCGATGCCATTGGTGCCCCACAGATAGGGCACGGCGTACTGGTTACCGGGATCGTTGGTTTCCAGTTGCTTGAGCAGCGCCGGATCGAGGTTGTCCCAGTTGCTCAGCTTGCTGCGATCGAGCGGCTGGAAGGCGCCAGCGCGAATCTGCTTGCCGAGGAAATGGTTGGAGGGCACCACCACGTCGTAGCCGCTGCGGCCGGCGAGCAGTTTGCCTTCGAGGGTTTCGTTGGAGTCGAAGACGTCATAGATCGGCTTAATGCCGGTTTTCGCCTCGAACTTGGCCAGGGTCTCTTCGCCGATGTAATCGCTCCAGTTGTAGATATGCACCGTAGACTGGGCCAGAGCGGCGCTACAGAAGGCAGAAGCGGCCATCGCGATCAGAGACTTGGGCAGGGTAACTCGCACAGTGTCGTCCTCATTCTTGTGTGCCGACCGGAAAAGGCGCGGCACTTTATAGGAAAATCTTTCGTCGATCAGCGGCCGCTTTTGATGCGCGTCCAGTCACGGGTCAGCCAGCGCTGCACCTGTGGCGAACGCTCTTCGGCGACATACAGCTTGGCCATCACTTCCTTGCTGGGATAAACGCCCGGGTTGCCCCGCACGCTCTCGTCGAGCAGCTCGGTGGCCTTGAGGTTGGGGTTGGCGTAGGCGACGTAGTCGCTGATCTTGGCGATCACATCGGGACGCAGCAGGTAGTTGATGAATTCGTGGGCTTCGGCGACGTTCTTCGAATCCTTGGGGATGGCCAGCAGATCCGCCCACATGGCGGTGCCTTCCTTGGGAATGATGTAGATGATCTCGTCGCTGCGGCCAGCCTCTTCGGCGCGATCAGCGGCCTGCAGCACGTCACCGGAGTAGCCGAAGGCGGCGCAGATGTTGCCGTTGGCCAGGTCGGAGATGAACTTGGAGCTGTGGAAGTAGGTGATGTAAGGGCGCACCTTCATCAACTGCTCAGAGGCTTTCTCGTAGTCTTCACGCTTGGTGGTATGCGGCGACAGGCCCAGGTAGTTGACCGTCTGCGGCAGCACCTCGTCGCCCGAGTCGAGCAGCGCGATACCACAGGAGGCCAGCTTCTCGGCGTATTTCGGGTCGAACAGCAGTTCCCAGGAATCCAGCGGCGCATCGTCACCGAGCACCGCGCGCGCCTTGGTGGCGTTCAGGCCGATGCCGTTGGTGCCCCACAGATAGGGCACCGAATATTCGTTGCCGGGGTCGCCCGCGGCCAGGTTTTTCATGATGGTCGGATCGAGATTGACCAGATTGGGCAGCTTGGATTTGTCCAGCTTCAGGTAGGTGCCGGCACGTACCTGCTTGGCCAGGAAGTGGTTGGTCGGCACGACCACGTCGTAGCCGCTCTGGCCGGTAGCCAGCTTGCCATCGAGGGTTTCATTGGAATCGAAAACGTCATACACCACCTTGATGCCGGTTTCCTTCTCGAACTCAGCCACGGTATCCGGCGCAATGTAGTCGGACCAGTTGTAGACCTTGACCACACGGTCGGCTGCCTGGGCGACAGACATGCCGATGGCAGCGGCGATCAGGCCAGCCAGCAGGGTAGAACGACGCATAACGTTTCCTCTTCTTGCGATTTGGGTGCCTGGCGGGCGAACCCGCCAGGCGCGTTGCTTCGTTGCTTAGCGACCGGACTTGATCTTGGTCCAGCTGCGGGTCATGGTGCGCTGCACCGCCGGAGCCAGGTCCGGGAAGGTGTAGATCTTCTTCAGCACTTCCGGCGTCGGGTATACGCCCGGGTCGGTGCGCAGCGCTTCATCCACCAGCGGAGTGGCGGCAGCATTGCCGTTGGGGAACTGCACGTAGTTGGTGATGCTGGCCATCACCTTGGGCTCCATCAGGTAGTTGAGGAACACGTGTGCAGCCTCGACGTTCTTGGCGTCGGCCGGTACGGCCAGCATGTCGAAGAAGGAGCCTGCACCTTCCTTCGGAATGTTGTAGCCGACTTGCACGCCGTTCTTCGCTTCTTCGGCGCGTGCCTTGCTCTGATAGATATCGCCGGAGTAACCGATGGCGACGCAGATGTTGCCGTTGGCTAGGTCGGAGATGTACTTGGAGCTGTGGAAGTAGGCCACCGAAGGACGAATCTTCATGAACAGCTCTTCGGCCTTCTGCAGCTCACCCTTGTCGCTGCTGTCCGGGGCATAGCCCAGGTAGTGCAGGGCAGCCGGCAGGATCTCGGTCGGCGAATCGAGGAAGGAAACACCGCAGGACTTCAGCTTTTCCATGTTTTCCGGCTTGAACACCAGATCCCAGGAATCGACCGGCGCGTTTTCGCCGAGCACGGCCTTGACCTTCTCGACGTTGTAGCCGATGCCGATGGTGCCCCACATGTAGGGAATCGAGTACTGGTTGCCCGGATCGCTCGGTTCAAGGGCCTTGAGCAGGTCCTTGTCCATGTTCGACCAGTTCGGCAGCTTGGACTTGTCCAGCTTCTGGAACACGCCAGCCTTGATCTGCTTGGCCAGGAACGGGTTGGACGGTACCACCACGTCATAACCGGAGCTGCCGGCCAGCAACTTGGCTTCCAGCACTTCGTTGCTGTCGAAGACGTCGTAGACGACCTTGATGCCGGTTTCCTTCTCGAAGTTGGCCAGGGTGTCTTCGGCGATGTAATCGCTCCAGTTGTAGACATGCAGCACCTTGTCGTCAGCCTGAGCAGCGCTTGCCACGGCCGCGGTCAGGGACAACGCGAGAAGGGTCTTGCCGAATGTTTTCATGCGTACAGCTCCTGTTGTTGTGTCGATATTCCAGAGGTCGCGCAAGCCGTTCGAATCAGGCCGGCTCACGCACTCTGGCGCAGTCTGGCAAGGTCATGGCACCGCTGACAACTTTCCGTGACTGCGGGCTTTCAGACCTACAGGTCACGCAGGGTCAGATCCAGGCACTTGCGTGCTTTCTCTACCAGCTCATCCACTTCTGCCTGGCTGATCACCAGGGGCGGCGCGATGATCATGGTGTCGCCCACGGCGCGCATGATCAGACCGTTATTAAAGCAGTGGCCGCGGCAGATCATGCCTACCCCCTTGTCACCCGGATAACGTTTGCGCGTCGCCTTGTCCTGCACCAATTCGATGGCACCGAGCATGCCGACACCGCGCACTTCGCCCACCAGCGGGTGATCCGCCAGCTCACGTAGACGACTCTGCAAATACGGTGCCGTTTCTGCTTTCACCCGCTCAACGATGCCTTCTTCCTTGAGAATGCGCAGGTTCTCAAGACCCACCGCTGCCGCCACCGGATGGCCGGAATAGGTGAAGCCGTGGTTGAAGTCGCCGTGCGCCTCGATCACCTCGAACACCTTGTCGCTGACGATCAGTCCGCCCATCGGCACGTAGCCGCTGGTGAGACCTTTGGCGATGGTCATCAGATCAGGCTTGAGGTCGTAATACTGGCTGCCGAACCATTCGCCGGTACGGCCGAAGCCGCAGATCACTTCATCGGCCACAAACAAGATGTCGTATTTGCCGAGGATTTCCTTGATGCGCGGCCAGTAGCTCTCCGGTGGGATGATCACGCCGCCCGCACCCTGGATCGGCTCGGCGATAAAGGCCGCCACGTTGTCCACACCCAGTTCGAGAATCTTCTTCTCCAGCTGGTCAGCAGCCCAGATACCGAAGGCTTCCGGGGTCATATCGCCGCCCTCACCGAACCAGTACGGCTGCGGGATATGCGCGATACCGGGAATCGGCAGGTCGCCCTGCTCGTGCATGAACTTCATGCCGCCGAGGCTGGCGCCGGCCACGGTGGAGCCGTGGTAGCCGTTGTCACGACCGATGATGATCTTCTTGTTTGGCTGGCCCTTGCACGCCCAGTAGTGGCGCACCAAACGCAGCATGGTGTCGTTGCCTTCGGAGCCCGAACCGGTGAAGAACACATGGTTCATGCCGGCCGGCGCCAGCTGGGAAATGGCGTGCGCCAGTTCCAGCACTGGCGGGTGCGCGGTCTGGAAGAAGGTGTTGTAGAACGGCAACTGCAGCATCTGCTTGGCGGCGGCGGCGACCAGCTCCTCGCGGCCATAGCCGACGGCCACGCACCACAAGCCGGCCATGCCATCGAGGATCTTGTTGCCCTCGCTGTCCCACAGATGCACGCCCTTGGCCTCGGTGATGATGCGTGGGCCATTCTCGGCCAACTGCTTGTAATCACTGAAAGGCGCGAGGTGGTGGGCCTTGCTCAGGGCCTGCCACTGGGTAGTCTTGGGATTGTTCGCTTGCTTGTTCATTACCAACACCTTGCTAACACGCAGCGCCAGCGGCGCTACGCAGAGATTCGTGGCAGCGGCCGCGCCAGGCGCGGCCGGTAGCCCATTACACCGACAGCAGAAGGAACTCGCGTTCCCAGGAGCTGATCACGCGCTTGAAGTTCTCGTGCTCGGCACGCTTGACCGCGACATAGCCACGGATGAACTTCTCACCGAGGAATTTCTCGGCGTCCTTACAGGCTTCCATACGCTCCAGCGCGCTCTCGATGGTCACCGGCAGGCGCAGGTTGCGACGCTCGTAACCACGGCCCTTGACCGGGGCGCCCGGTTTGACGTTGCCGACCATGCCCATGTAGCCGCACAGCAGGGTCGCTGCCAGCACCAGATAAGGGTTGGCATCGGCGCCAGCCAGACGGTTTTCCACACGACGGTTCTGCGGGCTGGCCTCCGGTACGCGCAGGCCCACGGTGCGGTTCTCCTCGCCCCATTCCACGTTCACCGGCGCCGAGGTATCGGGCAGGAAGCGGCGGAACGAGTTGACGTTCGGCGCGAACAGCGGCAACAGCTCGGGGATGTACTTCTGCAGGCCGCCGATGTGGTGCATGAACAGCTCGCTCATCGTCCCGTCTTCGTTGGAGAAGATGTTCTTGCCGGTTTTCAGGTCCACCACACTCTGGTGAATGTGCATGGCGCTGCCCGGCTCGTCGGTGATCGGCTTGGCCATGAAGGTGGCCGCCACGTCATGCTTGAGCGCGGCTTCGCGCATGGTGCGCTTGAACACCAGAATCTGGTCGGCCAGGTGCAGCGCATCACCGTGACGGAAGTTGATTTCCATCTGCGCCGGGCCTTCCTCGTGGATCAGGGTGTCCAGATCCAGGCCTTGCAGTTCGCACCAGTCGTACATGTCTTCGAACAGCGGGTCGAATTCGTTCGCCGCGTCGATGGAGAAGCTCTGACGGCCGGTTTCCGGACGACCGGAGCGGCCTACCGGCGCCACCAGCGGGAAATCCGGGTCACTGTTGCGTTTGGTCAGGTAGAACTCCATCTCTGGCGCGACGATGGGTTTCCAGCCTTTGTCGGCATACATCTGCAACACTTTCTTGAGGATGTTGCGCGGCGACAGCTCGATGGGGTTGCCCTGCTTGTCGAAGGTGTCGTGGATCACCATGGCAGTGGGCTCGATGGCCCAGGGCACAACGAAAACGGCGTTGGCGTCCGGACGGCAGAACATGTCGATGTCCGCCTCGTCCAGCAGGTCGTAATAGATGTCGTCCTCGACATAGTCGCCAGTCACGGTCTGCAGCAGCACGCTCTCTGGGAGGCGCATGCCCTTCTCGTCGAGGAACTTGTTGGTCGGCGAGATCTTGCCGCGAGCAATGCCGGTCAGGTCGCTGATCAGGCATTCGACTTCGGTGATTTTGCGTTCTTTCAGCCAGCTCGTGAGCTGGTCTAACTTGGTACTCATAGAGACCTCAGGGTTGTAGAGCCAACTAGGGTTATAGCTGGTTCAGCGTTGCCCCGCCTTCTCCCTGCAAGCCTCACCAAAGGCCTGGAAGAAGGCGAGATATTCGGGTGGATGCTACTAGGGGTGCGACACCTCCGACACCCGGCGTTGCACTTCACCGAAAGAAAATCGCCCACCCTTGCCAGTCGATCGCGAAGCCTCTAGGTCGCGACATAGCGCGAACCCGACAGAACCGGCGAAGGATTTCGCTACTGCAGGACGCGAGCCAGCGCGCACAGCAAAGAGCGCTGCGCAGCCGGCTACGCTATCGTGCAGGATATTGGGTGAACGAAAAGCCTGATGGCACAGGCCGAGCGGCGATGATGCCGCAGGGGAAATAGACCGCTGTATTGCCGCGCCGCCAGGCATGCCTACCGCTGGAGCCCGCATGATGCGCAGGCCCGCCTCGCGAACGAGGACAGGGGTAGCGTGATCGGTGGTTCTGGCACAAGCGCTGACGCCGATGGTCGGCAGGCAAAACATGAGGCACCCGTATTATTGCTGTTATGGGTTTGAACCGAGCTTAGCCTTGTTCATTTTTTTACACAATAGCTCTGTAAAAAATTGAACACACCCCACTGAGCACCCTGAAAGATCAACGCCTGGAGCACCCTGAAAGGCCTTGAAACGCCCCAAAACTGGCCATCACGCCCCACTACAGGGCACTATTGAGCCAGCTTGACAGTAAAGTGCGTTTCGGATTGACTCACACCCATGCAGTCGCATGATTGATATATTTAACAAAAAGGTGTTGCATCATGTCGGTACCCCCGCGTGCCGTTCAGCTTAACGAAGCGAACGCGTTCCTCAAGGAACATCCCGAGGTCCAGTTCGTCGACCTTCTTATTGCAGATATGAATGGTGTGGTGCGTGGCAAGCGCATCGATCGAAACGCCCTTCACAAGGTGTACGAGAAAGGCATCAACCTGCCAGCCTCTCTCTTTGCACTCGACATCAACGGCTCCACCGTCGAAAGCACAGGCCTTGGCCTGGACATCGGCGACGCCGACCGTATCTGCTTCCCCATCCCCAATACCCTGTGCAACGAACCCTGGCAGAAGCGCCCGACCGCGCAACTGCTGATGACCATGCACGAGCTGGACGGCACGCCTTTCTTCGCCGACCCGCGCGAGGTATTGCGCCAGGTGGTACAGAAGTTCGACGAACTGGGCCTGCGTATCTGCGCAGCCTTCGAACTGGAGTTCTACCTGATCGACCAGGAGAACGTGAACGGCCGTCCGCAACCGCCACGCTCGCCGATCTCGGGCAAGCGCCCGCACTCGACCCAGGTCTACCTGATCGACGATCTCGACGAGTACGTCGACTGCCTGCAGGACATGCTCGAAGCCGCCAAGGAGCAGGACATCCCGGCCGACGCCATCGTCAAGGAAAGCGCCCCGGCGCAATTCGAGGTCAACCTGCACCACGTCGAAGACGCCATCAAGGCCTGCGACTACGCGCTGCTGCTCAAGCGCCTGATCAAGAACATCGCCTACGACCATGAAATGGATTCCACCTTCATGGCCAAGCCCTATCCGGGCCAGGCGGGCAACGGCCTGCACGTGCACATCTCGCTGCTCGACAAGAAGACCGGCAAGAACATCTTCGCGGCCGAAGATCCGCTGGAGAACACCTCGCTGCGCCATGCCGTGGGCGGCATCCTCGACACCATGGCCGCGTCGATGGCCTTCCTCTGCCCCAACGTCAACTCCTATCGCCGCTTCGGTGCACAGTTCTACGTGCCCAATGCGCCAAGCTGGGCGCTGGACAACCGTACCGTGGCCGTTCGCATCCCCACCGGCAGCCCGGATGCCGTGCGCATCGAACATCGTGTGGCCGGCGCCGACGCCAATCCCTACCTGATGCTGGCGTCGATCCTCGCCGGTATTCACCACGGCCTGACCAACCAGATCGAGCCAGGAGAGCCGATCGAAGGCAACTCCTACGAACAACTTGAACAGAGCCTGCCGAACAACCTGCGCGATGCCCTGCGCGAGCTGGACGACAGCGAAGTGCTGAACAAGTACATCGATCCCAAGTACATCGACATCTTCGTCGCGTGTAAGGAAGCCGAGCTGGAGGAGTTCGAGACCACCATCTCCGACCTCGAGTACAACTGGTACCTGCATACCGTGTAACACCGAGAAAGCCGGCCACAGAGCCGGCTTCTTTTTGCCTGCCAACTGCCTGCTCCAGCGCTCTGCGCCGGGGCCAGCGGCGCGCCGCACGGCGATTCCGCTGACATGAATCAACCTCCGGCGGCCAGGGCCGCCGGATACTGTTGCCTTCATCCATCGGGGAGCTACTCATGCAACGCGTTTTTGCCGCCGTCCTGCTAGGCCTGATCTCCAGCCTGGCCCAGGCCGCCGACAGCATTAGGGTCTACAACTGGAACGACTACATCGCGCCGCAGGTACTGGAAAACTTCACCCGCGACACCGGCATCGAGGTCGAGTACCACACCTTCGCTAGCGCAGAAGAGCTGGGCGCTGCCCTGAGCAGCGGCCAACCCATCGATATCGCCGTCCCTTCGCACAATGACCTGCCAGGACTGATCGCCAGCGGTCGAATCCGTCCGCTGGATTTCAACCTGCTGCCCAACCGCACGCATCTGGATAAGCAGTTGCTGAGCAAGCTGGCCGCGGTCGACCCACAGAATCGTCACGCCGTGCCTTACCTGTGGGGCGCGGTCGGCCTGGCAATCAACACGCCACAGGCCGAGGCCGCCTATGGCGGGCCGCTGCCGCATAGCTGGAGCCTGCTGTTCGACGCCGAGCAGAGCAAGCGCCTGGCCAGCTGCGGCATCAGCGTGCTGGATGCGCCGGATGAAACCCTGTCACTGCTGCTCAACTACCAGGGCCGCAGCCTCGCTCGCAGCGCGCCGAGCCGCATCGAACGCGCCGGCAACGTGCTCGAAGCACTGCGCCCGAACCTGCGCTACGTCGACAGCGAGCGCTATATCGAAGATCTCAACAACGGTCGCCTGTGCCTGGCCATGGCCTGGGTCGGTGACGCCCTCGCCGCGGCGCAGGCCGGCCAACCGGTCAGCTTCGTGGTGCCGGATGAAGGCTCGGTATTGTTCATCGACAACCTGGTGATTCCCGCTAACGCTGCCCGCCCGGATCTCGCCCACCGCTTCATCGACTACCTGATGCAGCCGCAGGTGATCGCCCAGATCACCGCCGAGACGCTCTACCCCAACGGCAATGCCGACTCGGCGCAATTCATCGACAGCGCCCTGCTGGCGCAACCCGGCCTGTACCCGGATCAGGACACCAAGCGCCGCCTGTATCCACTGGAAGTGCTGTCGGAGAAACACGCACAAGTGCGCAGCAACGTCTGGCAGCGGTTCCGCGACGGTAGTTGAGGGTTGTGCGGCGAGGCTTGCCTCGCTGCCACCTGCTGACGTCCAATAGCGCCTCGACCCACGAGGAGCCCCGCCATGTCGCGCCCCGCCAGCCCCCGCAAGCCGCGCGCCAGCAGCCAAGCCCGCATCGCCGTCATCCTCAGCGCCGCCCGCGAACTGCTGGCCGAGCAAGGCATGGCCAACCTGTCGATCTACACGGTGGCCGAGCGCGCGGGTATTCCACCGTCGTCGGTGTACCACTTCTTCGCCAGCGTGCCGGCCCTGCTCGAAGGGCTGACCGCCGACGTGCATGCGGCCTTTCGCGGCAGCCTGCTGGAGCCGGTCGACCACGCGGCATTGCGCACCTGGCACGATCTCTCGCGCCTGGTTGAACAGCGCATGCTGAGCATCTACGCCGAGGACGCCGCCGCTCGCCAACTGATCCTGGCGCAGCATGGCCTGGCCGAGGTGACCCAGGCCGACCACCAGCACGATCTGGAACTGGGTCGATTGATGCGAGCGCTGTTCGAACGACACTTCCCCCTGCCGCAATTGCCGATGGATATCGACGTATTTACCCTGGCCATGTCCCTGGGCGACCGCGTCTATGCCCGCTCCGTGCAACTGCACGGAGAGATCACTCCACGCCTGGCCGAAGAAGGCATGCGCGTTTTCGACGCTTATCTGGGCCTCTACCTACCCGCAGCCCTGCCGAAACGGACCACTCCGCTTACCTCCTAGGGTGCACCGCTGACGCATCGACAACCGGAGCCTGATTCACACAACCTAGACGGCCCCGCGACGCCCTACGGTTTTCCAGCTCATAAATACGATAAAAATCGAATAAATTTCAAAGATCCGACAAACCACACCTTCTAATATCGATATTTATCGGATATAAATCGACCATCCCGCCCTGGTCGATGTACAGCCATGGCACTCCGAAAAGGCCTCCGGCGAATCCGGACAGGCCTGCGAACCAGCCAAGAGGTGCTTTATGTCCCGTATCGTTACCGTCGCTGCGACCCAGATGGCCTGCTCCTGGGATACCCCCGCGAACATTGCCAATGCCGAGAAGCTGGTACGCCAGGCCGCCGCCCAGGGCGCGCAAATCATCCTGATCCAGGAGCTGTTCGAGGCGCCCTACTTCTGCCAGAAGCCGAACGCCGACTACACCCAGCTGGCCACCACCGTGGAAGAAAATCCGGCCATCGCGCACTTTCAGAAAGTTGCCGCAGAGTTGAAGGTAGTACTGCCGATCAGCTTCTTCGAACGCGCCGGTCGCGCCCGCTTCAACAGTATCGCCATCATCGACGCCGACGGCACGAACCTCGGGATTTATCGAAAAAGCCATATCCCCGATGGCCCCGGCTATCACGAGAAGTACTATTTCAACCCCGGCGATACTGGCTTCAAGGTCTGGGACACCGCTTACGCGCGCATTGGCGTGGGCATCTGCTGGGACCAGTGGTTCCCGGAGTGCGCGCGCAGCATGGCCCTGATGGGTGCGGAAATCCTCTTCTACCCGACCGCCATCGGCAGCGAACCGCACGATGCCAGCATCAGTTCGCGCGAGCACTGGCAACGTGTGCAGCAAGGTCATGCCGGTGCCAACCTGATGCCACTGGTGGCCAGCAACCGCATTGGCCGCGAGGAGCAGGACGGTTACGACATCACCTTCTACGGCAGCTCGTTCATCGCCAACCAGTTCGGCGAGAAAGTCGAGGAGCTGAACCAGACCGAGGAAGGCATTCTGCTGCACAGCTTCGATCTGACCACGCTGGAGAAGGTGCGTACGGCCTGGGGTGTATTCCGTGATCGTCGGCCGAACCTATACTGGCCGCTTTCCACGCTCGACGGCCAAACACCGTCGATCCCGTAGGGTGCGCTGTGCGCACCTAGCCCTTCAAACACTTTGCCGGTGCGCATGGCGCACCCTACGGAAGCGAAATATGACCACGCTGAACACCACGCCACGCGCCGATGGATTCCACATGCCCGCTGAGTGGGCAGCACACAGCCAGACCTGGATGGTCTGGCCCGAGCGCCCGGACAACTGGCGCAATGGCGGCAAGCCGGCGCAGGCCGCATTTGCCGCCGTGGCCAAGGCCATCGCTCAGTTCGAGCCGGTAACCGTCTGCGTATCTGCGGCGCAGTACGAGAACGCCCGCGCGCGCCTGGACGACGCCAACATTCGCCTGGTGGAAATCACCACCGATGACGCCTGGGTACGCGACACCGGCCCGACCTTCGTCACCAACGCCAACGGCGAAGTGCGCGGTGTGGACTGGGCATTCAATGCCTGGGGCGGTTTCGATGGCGGTCTGTACTGGCCATGGCTGCGTGACGACCAGGTGGCACGCAAGATTCTCGAAATCGAAGGCTGCAAACGCTACCGCACCGAAGGCTTCGTGCTCGAAGGTGGCTCGATCCATGTCGATGGCGAAGGCACCCTGATCACCACCGAAGAGTGCCTGCTGAACAAGAACCGCAACCCGCACCTGACCCGTGAAGAGATCGAAGCCGTGTTGCGCGAGCACCTGGCCATCGACACGATGATCTGGCTGCCGGACGGCCTGTACAACGACGAGACCGACGGCCACGTCGACAACTTCTGCTGCTACGTGCGCCCCGGCGAAGTGCTGCTGGCCTGGACCGACGATGCGAACGACCCCAACTACCCGCGCTGCCAGGCCGCCATGCGCGTGCTGGAAAACGCGCGCGATGCCAAGGGCCGTCAGCTGACTGTGCACAAGATGCCGATTCCCGGCCCGATTCATGCCACTGCCGAAGAGTGTGCGGGTGTCGACATCGTCGATGGCAGCCAAGAGCGCAGCCCGGAAGTACGCCTGGCCGGCTCCTACGTCAACTTCCTCATCGTCAACGGCGGCATCGTCGCGCCGAGCTTCGATGATCCGAAGGACGAAGAAGCCCGCGCCATCCTCCAGCGCATCTTCCCCGAGCATCGCGTGGTGATGGTGCCGGGCCGCGAGATTCTCCTGGGCGGCGGCAATATCCACTGCATCACCCAGCAGCAACCGGCGCCGCAAGGTGCCTGAACCTGATGGCTCGATGTAGAAGTAACCATGAAAACGCCCGGCCTGTGCCGGGCGTTTTCGTTCACCTGCACAGGCGCACAGGCTTCACTTCATCTTGCAGGTATTGATCCCCAGCAGCGGATAAGCCGGGCAGAAGCGGAAGATACCGGTGGCCAGCGGCACCACGCCGATCCAGCCCCACAGGCCGATGACACCGGCCAGGCTCAGCGCGATGAGGATCAGCCCTGCGGCGATGCGCAAGCTACGGTCCAGCGTTCCAACATTGGCGTTCATCGAGGTTGTCCAGGTCAACGCCCGCGCCGGCCCTCCAGCGCGGTAAAGATCAGCATTCCGGCAAGCATCGCCGCCACGAACAGCGCCGCCTGCCAGTGCCCGGTCAGCAGGACGGCCAAGGCCGGCCCCGGACAGATGCCGGCGATGCCCCAGCCGACGCCGAACAACAGGCTACCGCCGATCAGCCGCGCATCCAGATCGCGTCGCGTCGGCAACTGCATGGCGCCACCGAGCAGGGCTTTGCCGCGCCGTTGCGCCAGGTTCAACGGCAACGCCGCTACGCCAATCGCACCAGCCATCACCAGCGCCAGCGACGGGTCCCAGTGACCGGCCAGATCGAGGAAGGCCAGCACCTTGCCGGGGTCGGCCATGCCCGCCAGCAACAGGCCGAGGCCAAACAGCAGGCCGCAAACGAATGCACTGAGTCTGGCCATGTTCAACCTCGCAACAGATGACGCAGGACAAATACCGTGGCGAAACCCGCCGCCATGAAGCACAAAGTCGCCGCCAACGAACGCGGTGACAGGCGGGAAATACCGCAGACGCCATGGCCACTGGTGCAGCCCGAACCGTAGCGGGTGCCGACACCGACCAGTACGCCGGCCACGATCAGCCCCAGGCTACCGGTCTCGAAGTGAATCGCTGGCAAGTCGGCGGAAATCCCCCAGAGCAGCGGCGCCAGCAGCAGCCCCAGGATAAAGGCGCCCTTCTCGCCACGCCCTTCGCCCCCGCGCTGCAGCAAGCTGCCGAGCAAGCCACTGATACCGGCCACACGACCATTGGCCAGGGCGAACACGGACGCCGCCAGGCCGATCAACGCGCCACCAGCGAGGGCGCTCCAAGGCGTGAAATTAACCCAGTCGATACTCATTGCCGGCCCTCGCAGAACAGACGGTAGAGCGTCTCGATCACCGCCAGCGCCGCCGGACTGCTGATGCGATAGAAGATCTGCTTGCCGTCGCGGCGGGTTTCCACCAGCCCCTCGCGGCGCAGCACCGCCAGTTGCTGGGACAGCGTCGGTTGCTGGATACCGAGCAAGGTCTCCAGTTCGCTGACATTGCGCTCACCCTGCGACAGCTGGCAAAGCAGCAGCAGACGATCCGGATTGGCCAGCGCCTTGAGCAGTTGCCCGGCCGCATCGGCATTGGCGCGTAGTTGCTGGATATCGATGGACTCAGCCATGGGACACCTTCATTTAATACAATATGTATTTTTATATATTGTATTGAATGAAGGTGTAAATGGCGACAAGCCGTAGGACGGGTGCAACCCGCCAGGGTGATTGGCGGGTTACACCCGCCCTACGCTAGAAACGCGAAAACCCGCCGAAGCGGGTTTTCTGCAGATCGAGGCAAATCAGGCGTCGGCGTCAGCAGCAGCCTGATAGGCAGCAGCGTCCAGCAGCTTGTCCAGCTCGCTGGTGTCGCTCGGCTTGAGCTTGAAGAACCAGCTGCCGTACGGGTCGCTGTTGACGCTTTCCGGGCTATCGGCCAGCGCGTCGTTGATGGCGATCACTTCGCCGCCAACCGGTGCGTAGATGTCAGAGGCAGCCTTGACCGACTCCACCACGCCGGCTTCCTGACCCGCATTCAGCTGCTTGCCGATTTCCGGCAGTTCGATGAACACCACATCACCGAGGGCTTCCTGGGCGTGGTCGGAAATGCCCACGGTCACGCTACCGTCAGCTTCCAGGCGAGCCCACTCGTGGCTGGCGGCATAACGCAGATCGGCGGGGATATTGCTCATGTTTGATTCCTCGTAAACGGTAACGGCAAGTGGGCCGTCAGGACAATTTAGCAGGCCGCGGCGCCAGGAGAAGCCAGCACCGCGACCTGATGATTCAGATAAGGGTTTTGCCGTGACGCACGAAGCTCGGTTTGACCACTCGCACCGGGTACCACTTGCCGCGGATCTCCACTTCGGCACGGTCCCCGGTCGCTGCCGGCACCCGCGCCAACGCGATGGATTTGTTCAGCGTAGGCGAGAAGCTGCCACTGGTGATCTCGCCCTCGCCAATGCCATTGACACGCACCACCTGGTGGGCGCGCAGCACGCCGCGCTCCTCCAGCACCAGGCCCACCAGCTTGCTCGGGCAACCCGTAGCGCGCTGCGCCTCCAACACCGGGCGACCGATGAAGTCGCGCTCGGCAGGCTCCCAGGCGATGGTCCAGGCCATGTTGGCGGCCAACGGGCTGACCTGTTCATCCATGTCCTGGCCATAGAGATTCATGCCGGCCTCCAGGCGCAAGGTGTCACGGGCGCCGAGGCCAATGGGTGAGATACCGGCACCGACCAGATCGTTGAGCAAGGACACCACCTCGGTCACCGGCAGCATGATTTCCAAACCGTCTTCGCCGGTATAACCGGTGCGGGCGATGAACCAGTCGCCCTCGGGCAGCCCCTGGAATGGTTTGAGCTCATGGATAAGCGCCGCACGGGCCTGGCTCAGCAGTTCGCAAACACGTGCACGCGCCTTGGGCCCCTGGATGGCGAGCATCGCCAGGTCGCGGCGCTCCCGCAGATCCACGTCGAAGTCAGCGGCCTGGGCGTGCATCCACGCCAGGTCCTTGTCACGGGTGCCGGCGTTGACCACGAGGCGGTAGCCGCCTTCAGTGAGGTAGACGATCAGGTCGTCGATCACGCCGCTCTGCTCATTGAGCATCGCGCTGTACAGCGCCTTGCCGGGGCTCTGCAGGCAGGCTACGTCGTTGGCCAGCAAGCGCTGCAGATAGGCCTGCGCCTGGCTGCCACTCACGTCCACCACGCACATGTGCGAGACGTCGAACACGCCGCACTCGCGGCGCACCTGATGATGCTCCTCCACTTGCGAACCGTAGTGCAGCGGCATGTCCCAGCCGCCGAAATCCACCATTTTGGCCCCCAGTGCCAGGTGCAGGTCATAGAGGGGGGTGCGCTGTCCCATGGGTTATCTCCTTCCGGGCTTGGCGAAGCGATTCAGACCCCTAGAAGCTACCTGCGTTGCCATTGCTGCGTTGCACTGGCTGCCTCGGCTCAAGCATCCTGCTTCGCTCTACCTCCTGCATCCATGCAGTCGTCGGCTACGCTTCTAGATGAGTCCTGTCGGGTTACCCCGACTCGCGAATGGCGCGCATTGTAGCCGCATGCGTCCGGGGGGTCATCCTGGCTTCAGGTCGTAGGGCGGGTACAACCCGCCATACCCCGACACTGGCGGGTTGCACCCGCCCTACAGCGTTGTCTTGATCAACCGAAACTGCGGGCCGAACGCCGAATCAGCAGAATCACCGGCAACAGGCCGACCAGCACCAGCGTCAGGGCCGGCAGCGCGGCGCGCGCCCATTCACCTTCGCTGGTCATTTCGAAGACTCGCACCGACAGCGTGTCCCAACCGAACGGACGCATCAGCAGAGTCGCCGGCATCTCCTTGAGCACATCGACGAACACCAGCAGCGCGGCTGACAAGGTACCCGGCAGCAGCAGCGGCAAATAAACCTTGAAGAACAGTCCGAAGCCACCGACGCCGAGGCTGCGGGACGCCTCAGGCAACGACGGGCGGATACGCGCCAGACTGGTCTCCAGCGGCCCAAAGGCCACTGCCATGAAGCGAATCAGATAGGCCACCAAAAGCGCCGTCAGACTGCCCATCAGCAGCGGTTTACCGGCACCGCCCAGTGCCGAGGACAGCGGAATCACCAACTCGCGATCGAGAAAGCTGAACGCCAACATGATCGCCACTGCCAGCACTGAGCCCGGCAAGGCATAACCGATGTTGCCCAGCGCCACACCGAAGCGCACGCCGCGATTCGGCGCCTGGCGACGAGCGAAGGCCAGTAACATGGCCACACTGACGGTGATCAGGGCCGCCATGCCGCCCAGGTACAGGGTATGCAGGATCAGCCCGGCGTAACGCTCGTCAAGGTCGAAACGACCGCGCTGCCAGAACCACGCCAACAGTTGCAGCAGCGGAATGACGAAGGCGCAGGCGAACACCAGGCAGCACCAGGCGCTGGCGGCGAAGGCCTTCCAGCCACGCAGGTGATACAGCGCCTTGCCGCGTGGCCGCTCATTGGCTGGCCGCGCGGCACCGCGAGCACGGCGCTCGCCGTAGAGCACCAGAGCCACGGCTAACAGAAGCAGGCTGGCCAGCTGCGTGGCACTGGTCAGGCTGTAGAAGCTGTACCAGGTCTTGTAGATCGCCGTGGTGAAGGTGTCGAAATTGAACACCGACACTGCGCCGAAATCGGCCAGGGTTTCCATGATCGCCAGGGCCAGGCCGGCACCGATGGCCGGCCGCGCCATGGGCAACGCCACACGCCAGAACGCCTGCCAGGGGCTCTGTCCGAGTACCCGCGCCGCCTCCATCAAGCCCTTGCCCTGGGCCAGGAAGGCGCCACGGGCGAGCAGATAGACGTAGGGATAGAACACCAGCACCAGCACGATGATCACACCGCCGGTGGAGCGCACCCGTGGCAGACGCAGGCCGCTGCCGAACCATTCGCGCAACAGCGTCTGCACAGGCCCGGCGAAGTCCAGCAGCCCGACGAAGACGAACGCCAGCACATAGGCCGGAATGGCAAAAGGCAACATCAGCGCCCAGTCCAGCCAGCGCCGACCCGGGAACTCGCAAAGGCTGGTGAGCCAGGCCAGACTCACCCCCAGCAGCGTCACCCCCACACCGACACCGATCACCAGTGTCAGCGTGTTGCCGATCAGGCGCGCCATCTGCGTTTGCCACAGGTGCGCCCAGATCTGCTGATCCACCTCGTGCCAGCTCAGCAGCAGCACCGACAATGGCATCAGCACCAGAGCGGCAACGGCAAGGACGATGGGGTACCAGCGACGCTGGACGGGATGCGGCACGCGGATTCCTCGACTACGGAAATGACGACGCCCCGGCTAGGCGGGGCGTCGCAGTATAACGGCAGCGGCGTGGATCATGATCGTTCCCACGCTCCGCGTGGGAATGCAGCGCTCGACGCTCCAGCGTCAGAAGCCAACAGACACGACGCGGAGCGTCACTGGCGACGTACCCACGCCGGAGCGTGGGTACGATCTCCTTTACTGCCAGCCGGCGCGATCCATCAGCATGGTCGCTTCAGCCTGACGCTTGCCCGCCACTTCAGTGGCCACGGTATCGGCCTTGAAGGTACCCCAGGAAGCCACCTCGGCGGACGGTTTCACCGCAGGGTTGGCCGGGTATTCCTGGTTGACGCCGGCGAAGATGCTCTGCGCATCCGGGGTGGTCATCCACTCCAGCAGCTTCTTGGCCTGCTCGGCATGCGGTGCATGCTTGGTCACACCGGCACCAGCCAGGTTGACGTGCACGCCACGGTCAGCCTGGTTCGGCCAGAACGGCTTCACCTTGAGGCCTGGATTCTGCTTGTGCAGGCGGCCGTAGTAGTAGGTGTTGGTGATGCCCACGTCGCACTGGCCGGCATCGATGGCTTGCAGCAGCGCGGTGTCATCGGCGAATACATCGGTGGCCAGGTTGTTGACCCAACCCTTGATGATTTCCTCGGTCTTCTCGGCGCCATGGGCTTCGATCAGGGTGGCGGTCAGCGACTGGTTGTAGACCTTCTTGCTGGTGCGCAGGCACAGGCGGCCTTCCCAGTTCTTATCGGCCAGAGCTTCGTAGGTAGACAGCTCCTCCGGCTTGACGCGCTCGGTGGAGTAGAAAATGGTCCGTGCACGTAGCGACAGGCCAGTCCAGCTGTCGGTGCTGGAGCGGTACTGGGCGGGGATGTTGGCGTCGATGACGTCGGACTTGGTCGGCTGCAGTACGCCTTCCTGTTCGGCTTGCCAGAGGTTACCGGCGTCGACGGTGATCAGCAGGTCGGCCGGGGTGTTGGCACCTTCGGCCTTGAGGCGGGCGATCAGCGGGGCTTCCTTGTCTGTGATGAACTTCACCTTGACCCCGGTTTTCTCGGTATAGGCGTCAAACACCGGCTTGATCAGCTCATCGATGCGGGCGGAGTAGACCACCACCTCATCGGCAGCCTGGACGGCAGTTGCCAGGGTGCTGAGAGTGAATGCGGCGAGAAGCGCGTTACGAGCCTTCATGGGACCAGCCTCTTGTGGATTACAAAGTGGCTGAATAGTAGTGAATGTTATTTGCCTTCTCAACGTAAACAGCAACGCGAAACGCAGCAGTTATTACAAGGTATTTTCGGGCTCACGAGCTGCCAGCAGATCTGCCGGCAACAACAGCGTGTCGATTACCGCATCGACTGGCAGCGACACCACGACTATGAGCGGACAGACGATGCTAATCAGACAGATCACCGCCCCGGCATTGCCGCTACCACTGGGGCCTGGGCGCAATCCCAACAGATGGAGATCGCCGTTGACGCCCTTGTAGGTCTCCACTGGCGTCGGCTCTGCGGTGCCGCCACGACCGACCATGGTGCCGCAGCCCGCAGAAAGTGAAAATGCCGCCACAACCAGGTATTGCAGTAGGTGCTTCATTGCACACTCCTCATTCATCCATGACAGGTAAAGCGTTGGTCAGGCCCTCGCCAGCTCCGGCAGATCACCCGCCAGCCCAAGCGCCTGGCGCACGAACAGCGCCTTGGCTTCGGCCTGGCCATCGACCAGATCGAGACCGACGTTGCGCAGCAGGCGCAACGGCAACGGGTCGGCCTGGAACAGACGCTGGAAACCCTCCATCGCCGCCATCATCGCCAGGTTGTGCGGCATGCGCCGACGCTCGTAGCGGCTCAGCACGCGCTCTTCACTGAGGTTCTCACCTCGCATAGCGGCATGCAGCAGCACCTCGGCCAGCACCGCAGCATCGAGGAAGCCCAGATTGACGCCCTGCCCCGCCAATGGATGGATGGTGTGCGCGGCATCGCCGATCAGCGCCAGCCCCGGCTCCACGTAACGCTTGGCATGGCGTTGGCGTAATGGGATGCACAGACGGCGATCAGCATGCAGGACCTTGCCCAGCCGCGACTCGAAGGCCTTGCCCAGCTCGGCGCAGAAGGCTTCGTCATCCAGCGCCATCAGCCGCTCGGCCTCCACCGGTATGATCGACCAGACGATCGAGCACCAGTGCTCGCCGGCAGGCCCAGCCAACGGCAGAAAAGCCAGCGGACCGTCATCGGTGAAGCGCTGCCAGGCGGTGGCCTGGTGCAGGCGCTCACAGCGCACGCTGGTGACGATGGCGTGGTGCAGGTAATCCCACTCGCGCGTGGCGCAACCGGCCAGGCGGCGCACTGCGGAATTGGCCCCATCGGCCGCCACCAGCAGCGGCGCGCGCAGTTGACGGCCATCGATAAGCGTCAGCAGCCAGTCGTCGCCGGAGCGGCGCAGCTGCTCCAGGCGCGCGCCAGGCAACAGACCGATCTGGCTGTCGTGCAGGCGCTCCAGCAGCGCGTCCTGTACCACGCGATTCTCGACGATATGGCCGAGCGTCTGCGCATGCACACTGGCGGCCGCGAAGTGGATGCTGCCAGTACCGGAGCCGTCCCACACGCGCATATCACCATAGGGGCAAGCACGCCGCGCAGCGATACCCGGCCAGACACCCAGGCGCTCGAGAATGCGCTGGCTGGCCATCGACAACGCACTGACGCGTGGCTCGAACGCTGCCTGCGCATCGAACGGCGCCACACTCAGCGAGCTGCCATCAACGATCAGGATGTCCAGGCCACTATGCTCCAGCGCCAAGGCCAGAGTGCTGCCGACCATACCGGCGCCGACGATGATCAGATCCGCGCGCATATCACTCCTTAAACACCAAGGTGCGCCGTGCGCACCATGGCTCCCGGCTGGTGCGCACAGCGCACTCTAAAGGGCCGGTCATAGATTACGGGTCCCCATGCCCATGGCCTGCCGGGCAAACCAGCGCTTGGCTGGCGGCAGCAGGTCGAGGCCGAGCAGGCCCAGGTTACGCCCGGCAGTCAGCAGCGGTTGCGCGTTGCTGAACAGGCGCGTCACCTGGTCGGAGAAGCCAACAGTCATGTGTTGATCGAGCTGCTGGCGCTGCCGATAACGCTGCAGGGTGGCGAAATCGCCCAACGGCGCGTCGCTGGTGATCAGCACCTCGGCCAACGCCAGCGTGTCGCGCAGCGACAGGTTATAGCCCTGGCCGGCAATCGGATGCAGGCTGTGAGCCGCGTTGCCGAGCACCACCAGGTGCGCTCGCACCTGTTCCTGTGCCTCGACCAAGCTCAGCGGATAAAGGTGCCGAGCACCGACCTGCTGCAAGGCGCCCAGACGGTAGCCGAAAGCCTGCTGCAACTCGCCGAGAAAGCTCGCCTCGCTGACGCGCAACAAGCGCTCGGCGTCGGCGGCAGCGCGCGTCCACACCAGCGCACAGCGATTGTCACTCAACGGCAACATGGCCATCGGGCCGTCATCGGTGAAGCGCTCGAAAGCCTGGCCACGATGCGCCTCCAAGGGGCTGACGTTGGCGATCAGCGCGCTCTGCCCATAAGGTTTGACGTTGACGACGATACCGAGCTGCTCACGCAAACCGGAACGCCCACCATCGGCGAGAATCGCCAGGTCGCAGTCGAGGCAGGTTTCGTCGTTCAGCGTCAGGCGATAGCCTTCATCCAGGCGCTGCATACCGACCACTTCAGCCGGGCAGCGCCATTCGATCACGTCCGCATCCAGCGCTTGCCACAGGCAGTGGCCGATCCAGGCGTTCTCCACCACGTAGCCGAGCGCCGGCACACCTTCCTCGATGGCCTGCAAGCGCGCGGCACCGAAGCGGCCACGGTCGGAAACATGAATCTGCTGAATCGGCTCAGCACGCTTGGCGATGCTCTGCCACAGGCCGAGGCGCTCGTAGATCAGCCGACTGCCGTAGGACAGCGCGGTGGAACGCGCATCGTAGCTGGGCTGGTACTCACTGCCCGGGGCGAAGGGTTCGATCAGCGCGATGCGCCAGCCACGCTGGCGCGCCGTTTCCTGCAGGGCCAGCGCCAGGCTGGCACCGACCAGGCCGCCGCCGATAATGGCCAGCTGTACGCGCGACATGGCCTCAGGCCGCCTCGCTACGCGCGGCAGCCATCAGAGCCTCAATCTCGGCAACGGTCTTGGGCACGCCATTGGTGAGAATCTCGCAGCCCTTGCGGGTCACCACCACGTCGTCTTCGATGCGCACGCCGATGCCGCGCCACTTCTTGGCGACTTTGTCGTTGTCGACGGCGATATAGATGCCCGGCTCCACGGTCATCGCCATGCCGACCTCCAGCACGCGCCATTCGCCGCCGACCTTGTAGTCGCCGACGTCATGCACGTCCATGCCCAGCCAGTGGCCGGCGCGGTGCATATAGAAGGGTTTGTAGGCTTCGCTGGCGATCAGCTCGTCGACGTCACCCTCTAGCAGGCCCAGTTCGAGCAACCCGGCAGTGATCACGCGTACCGTGGCCTCATGAGCCTCGTTCCAGTGCTTACCTGGAGCGATGAACTTGAACGCTTCCTCGTTGGCCTTCAGCACCAACTCGTAAATGGCCTTCTGCTCGGGGGAAAACGTGCCACTGACCGGGAAGGTACGGGTGATGTCGCTGGCGTAGCAGTCGATCTCGCAGCCCGCGTCGATCAACACCAGATCACCGTCCTTGAGCGCCGCATCGTTCTCACGGTAGTGCAGGATGCAGGCGTTGCGACCAGCGGCGACGATGCTGCCGTAGGCCGGCATCTTCGCCCCGCCCTTGCGGAACTCATAATCCAGCTCGGCTTCCAGGTGATATTCGAACAGGCCGGCGCGGCTCGCCTGCATCGCGCGGATGTGGGCGCGCGCACTGATCTCGGCAGCCTCCTTCATCACCTTCACCTCGGCGGCCGACTTGTACAGGCGCATGTCGTGCAGCAGGTGATTGAGGGCGACGAACTCGTTCGGCGGCGTCGCACCCTGGCGGGCCTTGGCACGGATGTGGTTGACCCACTCCATCAACCGATGATCGAACTCCTGGTTGCAGCCGATGGCGTAATAGACGCGCTCGCGGCCTTCGATCAGTCCGGGAAGGATGTCGTCGATATCGCCGATGGGGAAGGCATCGTCGGCGCCGAAATGCTTGATCGCACCGTCCTGACCGGCGCGCAATCCGTCCCACAGCTCGCGCTCGGGATCACGTTCACGGCAGAACAGCACATATTCACCATGCTCGCGACCGGGGATCAGCGCCATCACCGCTTCCGGCTCGGGGAAGCCGGTGAGGTACTGGAAATCGCTGTCCTGACGATAGACGTGCTCGACGTCGCGATTGCGGATATACACCGGCGCTGCCGGCAGGATGGCGATGCTGTTGGGCTCCATCTGCGCCATCAGCGCCTTGCGCCGACGGGCATATTCGGACTTGGGGATGCTGATCAAGGCAGGCTCCGACGATAAATCAGTGCAGGGATGGTTTGGCGGCAGGTGCAGCGGGTTTGGCGCACTCGGTGAACAGCAGCAGCGGCGCCACGCGCAGGTACTCCATCACCTCCATGTAATCGCTCTCACCATCTTCCGATTCTTCCAGGGCGCTCTGCACCTGGGCGATGGCCGAGAGATCCTGCAACACTTCCATGGCTTCGGCACTCAGCGCACCGTCGCGAGCGGTCAGACCGAAGCCACCGAGAAAGCCCTGGCACCACTGGCCCAACGCGACCGCACGCTGCGCCAGCGGGGTTTCGTCATCCGGCAACAGCAGCACCACGGTGACGTCTTCGCTGCATAGCTCACCCTTGACCATCTCCTGCAGACCGATCAGCGCCTGGCGCACATTATCCTGCGGCTCGCCACCGAGCAGATCGGTGGCGTCGAGCAGCCAGGCGTCGGCATCGAAGCCAGCGCCAGCACAGCTGCGACCGAGCAGCAGGCCATGCAGTTCGGCAGGGGAAACGGAATGCCCGGCGCTGCTGAGCAGAGCGGCGAAGGCGGCGTAGGGGGAGCTTGGAATCGACATAGATAGCTAGGCGCCAGACGGCGCAATCTCTAGAATGGAGGCCTCGTATCCTAGCACCGGCAGGCGCGGCAAGACCATCCGAGGCCGCCGGTGTGATGTCGTCATCTGCATCACACCACTGCCATCTGGGTTTGACCCGTAGCCGGGACAGGCCTATACAGTCCAGCCAGCCATCCCATAGCGAGAGCCCATGGAAGACGCCGATCTGCACGCATTGACCGCCAAGCTGGAACTGCTGATCCAGCGTGTCGATCAGCTAAAGGCTCACAACCGACTCCTGCTGGCGAATGAACAGGCCTGGCGCGAGGAACGCGCCCATCTGATCGAAAAGAACGAAATGGCCCGGCACAAGGTCGAATCGATGATTTCGCGCCTTAAAGCCCTGGAGCAGGACTCATGACCCAGTCGAACACCGTGACCGTCCACATTCTGGACAAAGAATATTGCATCGCCTGTCCGCAGGATGAACGCGCCAACCTGGAAAGTGCTGCCCGCTACCTGGACGGCAAGATGCGTGAGATCCGCACCAGCGGCAAAGTGATCGGGGCCGACCGCGTTGCCGTGATGGCCGCCCTGAACATCACCCACGACCTGCTGCACAAGCAACAGCGCCTGGATCAGGACGCCAACTCCACCCGCCACCAGGTGCGTGATCTGCTCGACCGCGTCGACCAGGCACTGGCCGACGACTCGGCTTCCTGAGCACCGCGATGCCAGCCTGTTCGTCGCAGACCGCCCCGCAGGCGCTCTGTTCGGGTATACTGGACGCTACTTCCTGGGGTGTGCGCCAGTCGGTGATGTCCCTGAGCCGATACGCACAACCACGGGGGTTGCACGTTGGGGCCGGTGTGCATGTCCGCCTGACGGAAAGCCTTAACGCCTCCTGCAACCTCCACCTTGAACTTTCGGGTTCAAGGGCTAAACCGACAGCGGCACGCCGGGAAGTCATCATTCCCTCTGGTAGCCACCGCTACCTGTCTCGCACCATCCTCGCTCCATGACCAATCCCCTTAGTCGCCCACAACTGCGTCTCGTGCTGCGTCAGCGTCGTCGTGCGCTCAGCCGCAGCCAGCAACGTACCGCCGCACGCAACCTGTATCGGCAACTGGTGCAGAGCCCTCAGTTCCGTCGCGCCAGGCATATCGCGCTCTACCTGCCCAACGATGGCGAGATCGACCCACGCCCCCTGCTGGCCGCTGCGCAAAAACGCGGCAAGTGCACCTACCTGCCGGTGCTCAGCGCCTGGCCACGCACCAAGATGGTGTTCCAGCGTGTCACGCGGCACGAGAAACTGGCGGGCAATCGCTTCCGTATTCTCGAACCGCGTCCGCAGCCAAAGCGCCAGCGCAAGGTCTGGGCATTGAATCTGGTGTTGCTGCCGTTGGTGGGCTTCGATGACCGCGGCGGGCGCCTGGGTATGGGCGGCGGTTTCTATGACCGCAGCCTGGCCTATCTACGCATGCGCAAAAATTGGCACATGCCGACGCTGCTGGGCCTGGCGCATGAGTGTCAGCGAGTGGATGAACTGGCGATGGCCAGTTGGGACGTGCCCTTGCAGGCAACGGTGACGGACGAGGCTTGGTATTGAAGCGAAGGATGCAGCACCGCGTTCCCTGCGGCGCTCACGCTTGCAGTCCGTGAATCAGGGCTGCTGCGTTACATTGACCGAAGCGTCGTTTTGACGCTCCCAGAGACCCTGGGTGTAACCCGTGGTAACCACGCCCAGGCTGAACAGTACGACGAGAACCCACAAAAGATCTGGCTTGCGTTTCATTTATTGCCTCCCCCTTCAAGGCAATGCGCGCGTTGGTCGCGCGTTATTGTTGTATGCAATACGACAGCGCCAAGCGTTTAGCCGGGTATTTTCCGCCAGTGCCATGCGCTGCGCAATTTCCGGCGCCAACCGGCCGTCGGAGAGAGTCACTCAAACAAGCGTCCGCTTACGGACAGACCTGCAGGAGCAAAGTTCATGCCTCATTGGCTGATGAAGTCCGAACCCGACGAATTATCGATCCACGACCTGCAGCGCCTCGGTAAAACACGCTGGGATGGCGTGCGCAATTACCAGGCGCGCAATTTCATTCGCGCGATGAAAGCGGGCGACCTGTTCTTCTTCTATCACTCCAGTTGCCCGCAACCCGGTATTGCCGGCATCGCACGCATTGCCGGTGAGGTGTACCCAGACCCAACCGCGCTGGACCCACAAAGCCACTATCACGACCCCAAGGCCAGTGCCGAGAAGAACCCCTGGAGTGCCCTGGACGTCGAATTCGTCGAAGCCTTCGCCGAGGTGCTGGCATTGCAACACCTGAAGAACAACCCGCTGCTGGCCGATCTGGCACTGGTGCAGCGCGGCAGCCGGCTGTCGGTGATGCCGGTAGCCGACGCCGAATGGAAGGCAATTCTCGCCATGCGTTGAGTCACTCACGGCACTGTGCTATCACCACAGCACGCCTAGGGAGTTATCCATGCCGGCATCCTCCGCCTGGCCAGCGCGCCTTGCGCTGGCGTTCCTGTTACTGGTGCTGAGCAGCGCCAGCGTGCTGCTTTGGCGCCAGATCGAGGCGGTGCAGCAACAGCGCGTCGACGAGCGAGTTGGCTATCAGGCGCGCAGCCTGGCACGCCAACTGGAAAGCACGCTGCACCTGGAGGTGGCCAGCCTCGAACGCATCGCCCGTTTATGGAACAGCCTAGGCCGCTTGCCGCGTGCCAGCTGGGACGAAGAAGTGGAACTCGCTCTGCGCGGTTTTCCCGCTTACCAGTCGATCCAGTGGGTCGGTCCCGACCTGCACATGCGCTGGCTGCTGCCGGTGGCCGGCAACGAAGCGGCACTGAGCTTTCGCCTCGATCCCGAACACCCCAATTACCCGCTGGCCATGGAAGCTCGCGAGAGCGGCGAACAGCGCTTTTCCAACAGTTTCGACCTGGTCCAGGGTGGCCGCGGCTTCGTCCTCTATACGCCGCTGTACCGCGAGCAGGATGGCAGCAAGGTCTTCGATGGTTTCCTGCAGGGGGTATTTCGCGTCGAGCCGCTGATGCTGCAGTTGCTCACCCAGATCGACCGTGACGCCTTCAACCTCGAACTGCTGGAGAACGGTCACAGCCTGTTCCGCCACGGCGCTGCGGATGCCGAGGCGCCGCATAGCCTGCAACTGGGCCTGAGTTTGCTCAACAATCAGGGCTTCAGCCTGCGCCTGAGCCCCACCGAAGAGCTGCTCGATCAGTTGGACTCGTCGCTGCCCGACGTCGTGCTCGGCGCCAGCCTGACCATCAGCCTGTTGTTGGTTGCCGCGCTGGCCCTGGCCCTGGAGAACAGCCGCCGCGCTCACGCCCTGCAACTGGCCAACCGGCGCTTCAAGCTGGAGGCCGAACGTCGCGAGGAAACCGAACAGCGCCTGCTCGAAAACCGCGAGCGCCTGCAGCTGGTGCTCGACCTGACCGACTCCAGCCATGACGGGCTGTTCATCTTCGACAGCAGCACCCGCGAGCTGCTGCACATGAATCAGGCCACCTACGCTACGCTCGGCTACCGTCCCGAACAGTTCGCCGAGCTGCTGCGCGACGATCCGGAGAAGCTCCTGCCCGGTTTTCACCGTTGGCTGGAACAGGCGCGCCAGGCGCAACACGACAACCTCTCGCGGATTTTTCAGCGCGAACTGATTCGCCGTGACGGCAGCCGCCAGCCGGCCGAAATCAACACGCAACTGGTGCAGTTGCATGACCGCGAATACCTGATTGCCGTGTCTCGCGACAACAGCGAGCGCCTGCAGCTGGAAGCGCAGCTGCAGCGCCTGTCGCAGCTCGATGGCCTGACCGGGCTGTACAACCGCCGCTATTTCGATCAGCAACTGCTGGCCGAGTGGCGGCGACTGCGCCGCCTCGACGCGCCGCTGGCCCTGCTGATGCTGGATATCGATCACTTCAAGGCCTACAACGATGCCCTTGGCCACCTGGCCGGCGACGATGCCCTGCGCCGCGTCAGTGCCGCCCTGCGCGAGAGTCTGCAGCGCGAAGGCGACACGGCATGCCGCTACGGTGGCGAGGAATTCGCCATCATCCTGGCCAATACCAACCAAGACGGCGCCGAACAGGTCGCCGCACGCATCCATGCAACCATCGCCAGCCTGGATATCCCCCATCCGGCCAGCCCGCTCGGGCGACTGACGCTGAGCATCGGTATGACCGTGGTCGACCCGGTCAGCGACGAACAACCGGGCACGCTTGTCGCCCACAGTGATCAGGCGCTCTACCAGGCCAAACATCAGGGACGCAATCGCACCGCCCTGTGGCAGCAACCCACGGTTGACCTGCATCAAACCACCTAGACTGGTGGCGGAGGACAATGGAAAACCTCCTGATAGAGCTTCTGTCATGAGGTTCACGAAAGGACATGACCGATGAACAGAAAACCTCTGCCCTATCTGATCGCCGCCGGCGTCGCTGTGCTGGCAGCCGTGGCCTGGTGGCAGTTGCGCCCTGATGGCCTTGGTGAGGATTTTGCCAGCGGTAACGGCCGTATCGAGGCCACTGAGGTGGATGTGGCCACCAAGCTGGCCGGGCGCACCGCCAGCATCGAGGTCGATGAGGGAGATTTCGTCGAACCCGGCCAGATTCTCGCGCGCATGGACACCCAGGCGCTCGAAGCGCAATTGCAGCAGGCCCGGGCCCAGGTACGCCAGGCGCAGAACGCCGAGCGCACCGCGCTCGCTCAGGTAGCCTTACGCGAAAGCGAGAAGGTCAGCGCCGCCGCCGTAGTACGCCAGCGCCAGGCAGAACTGGATGCCGCGCAGAAACGCCACGCGCGTAGCGCCACTCTGGTCAAGCGCAACGCGCTACCGCAACAAACCCTGGATGATGACCTGGCCCGCCTGCAAAGCACCCAGGCGGCGCTGGCAGCCGCCAATGCCCAGGTCATCTCCGCTGACGCCGGTATCAGCGCGGCACAGGCACAGGTCGAGGAAGCCCGTTCGGCGGTGGAGGCGGCACAGGCCGGCGTCGAGCGCCTGCAGGCGGACATCGACGACAGCCTGCTGCGCGCACCTCGCACCGGCCGCGTGCAGTACCGCGTGACCCAGCCGGGCGAAGTGCTCGGCGCCGGCGGCAAGCTGCTCAACTTGGTAGACCTGACCGACGTCTACATGACCTTCTTCCTGCCCGAGCGCCAGGCTGGTCGCGTCGCCTTGGGCAGCGAAGTCCGCCTGGTGATCGATGCAGCACCGCAATACGTGATCCCGGCCAAGGTCAGCTATGTCGCGAGCGTCGCCCAGTTCACACCGAAAACCGTGGAAACCGCCAGCGAGCGCGAGAAGCTGATGTTCCGGGTCAAGGCGCGCATCGACCCCGAATTGCTCAGCAAACACCTGCAGCAGGTGAAGACCGGCGTGCCCGGCATGGCCTACCTGCGTCTCGACCCTGACGCCGAATGGCCCGAGCACCTGGCGATCAAGGTTCCGCAATGAACGCGGCGGTCGCGCGCCTGGTCGGCGTCGGCCTGCGCTACGGCCAGACCCACGCCCTGCAGCAGGTCGACCTGGCGCTGCCAGCACGTTGCATGGTCGGCCTGATCGGCCCGGACGGCGTCGGTAAATCCAGCCTGCTGGCGCTGATCGCCGGGGCGCGCAAGCTGCAGGACGGCCGCGTCGAAGTGCTCGACGGCGACATGGCCGACGCCCGCCATCGGCGCAACGCCTGCCCGCATATCGCCTATATGCCGCAGGGCCTGGGCAAGAACCTCTATCCGACGCTGTCGGTGTTCGAGAACCTGGATTTCTTTGGCCGCCTGTTCGGCCAAGATGCTGCAGAGCGCGAGCGGCGCATCGATGACCTGCTACACAGTACCGGCATGGCGGCATTTCGTGAGCGCCCAGCCGGCAAGCTGTCCGGCGGCATGAAGCAGAAGCTCGGGCTGTGCTGCGCGCTGATTCATGACCCGGATCTGCTGATCCTCGACGAGCCGACCACCGGCGTCGACCCGCTGTCACGCAACCAGTTCTGGGAGCTGATCGAGCGCATTCGCACACAGCGCCCGCAGATGAGCGTGCTGGTGGCCACGGCCTACATGGAGGAAGCCGAGCGCTTCGATCATCTGGTGGCAATGGATGCCGGCCGCGTGCTGGCCGAAGGCAGCCCGGCCGAACTGCGCACACGCACCGGCTGCGACAGCCTGGAGCAGGCCTTCATCGCCCTGCTCCCCGAAGAGCGCCGGCGCGGCCACCAGCAGGTGGTGATTGCGCCCCTGCAAGGCAACAGCGAGATCGCCATCGAGGCCAAAGGCCTGACCATGCGCTTCGGTGACTTCGTCGCCGTCGATTCGGTGTCGTTTCGCATCCGCCGTGGTGAGATCTTCGGCTTCCTCGGCTCCAACGGCTGCGGCAAGAGCACCACCATGAAGATGCTCACCGGCCTGCTGCCAGCCAGCGAGGGCGAGGCATTGCTGTTCGGCCAGACGGTGGACCCACGCGACATGGCCACACGCAAGCGGGTCGGTTACATGTCCCAGGCATTTTCCCTGTATGGCGAGCTGACGGTGCGGCAGAACCTGGTACTGCATGCCCAGCTATTCCATGTCCCGGCCGACGAGATCGAACCGCGTGTGACGCAGATGGCAGCACGCTTCGACCTCGGCGAGGTCATGGACATGCTCCCCGAGCGCCTGCCGCTGGGCATCCGCCAGCGCCTGTCGCTGGCCGTTGCGGTGATCCACAAGCCGGAGATCCTGATCCTCGACGAGCCGACCTCCGGGGTCGACCCGGTGGCCCGCGACGGTTTCTGGCAACTGATGCTCGACCTGTCGCGCCAGGACGGCGTGACCATCTTCATCTCCACCCACTTCATGAACGAGGCGCAGCGCTGCGACCGCATCTCGCTGATGCACGCCGGCAAGGTGCTCGACAGCGACACCCCGCAGGGCCTGATGGACAAACGCGGCCTGGACAGCCTGGAAGCCACCTTCATCGCCTACCTGCAGGAGGCGGTCGGAGAGCAACCGGTCAGCGAAGCGCCGCCGCTGGAACAGGTCGCGCCGCAACAGCGCCAGCATTTCAGCCTGCGCCGCCTGTTCAGCTATGCCCGCCGCGAGGCACTGGAGCTGCGTCGCGACCCGATCCGTGGCGGCATGGCGCTGCTCGGCACGGTACTGCTGCTGTTCATCATCGGCTACGGCATCAGCCTCGACGTGGAAGACCTGACCTTCGCCGTGCTGGACCGCGACCAGACCACCACCAGCCAGGAGTACCATTTGAATCTGTCCGGCTCGCGCTACTTCCTGGAGAAGGCACCGCTCTCCGACTATGCCGAGCTGGAGCGGCGCCTGCGCAATGGCGACATCAGCCTGGCCGTGGAGATTCCGCCGCACTTCGGCCGCGACCTCAAGCGCGGCGCCAGCCCGCAGATCGGCATGTGGATCGACGGCGCCATGCCGACCCGCGCCGAAACCATCAAGGGCTACGTCACCGGCCTGCATCAGCACTACCTGAGCGAGCTGGCCCGGCGCTCACCACAGCCGCAGGCAGCCAACGCCGCCGAGCTGGAAGTGCGCTACCGCTACAACCCGGACGTGGAAAGCCTCAAGGCCATGGTGCCGGCAGTGATTCCGCTACTGCTGATGCTGATTCCGGCGATGCTCACCGCGCTCGGTGTCGTGCGCGAGAAGGAGCTGGGCTCGATCATCAACCTCTACGTCACCCCGGTCACGCGGCTGGAGTTCCTGCTCGGCAAGCAACTGCCCTACATCGCCCTGGGCCTGTTCAACTTCATCCTGCTGGTGCTGCTGGCGATCACCGTGTTCGATGTGCCGCTCAAGGGCAACCCGCTGACCCTGCTGGCCGGTGCCCTGCTCTACCTGGCCTGCGCCACCGGCCTCGGCCTCCTCATGTCGACCTTCACCAAGAGCCAGATCGCCGCCGTGTTCGGCACCGCCATCGTCACCCTGCTGCCGGCCATCCAGTTCTCCGGGCTGATCTACCCGGTAGCCTCGCTGGAAGGCTTCGGCGCTCTGGTCGGCCATAGCTATCCCACTTCGCAGTTCCTGGTGATCAGCCGCGGCCTGTTCTCCAAGGCGCTGGAGCTGCAGGATCTGGCCAGCTATTTCATCGCCCTGGCGCTGACCATCCCACTGCTGACGCTGCTCAGCGCCAGCCTGCTGCGCAAACAGGAGGTGTGATGGAACGCCTGGCCAACATTCTGCACCTAGGTATCAAGGAACTGCGCAGCCTGCAGCACGATCTGGCCCTGGTGCTGCTGATTCTCTGGGCCTTCAGCATGGGCATCTACTCGGCTGCCACCAGCCTGCCGGAAAGCCTGCACAACGCCGCCATCGCCGTGGTCGACGAAGACCAGTCGCAACTCTCCGAACGGCTGATCCAGGCCTTCCAGGCGCCCTACTTCCGCACGCCGGAACGCATCGACCTGAGCCAGATGGATCGCGGCATGGACTCCGGGCGCTACACCTTCACGCTGAACATTCCGCCAAACTTTCAGCGCGACGTGCTCGCCGGCCGCAGCCCGGCGATCCAGCTCAACGTCGATGCCACCCAGGTCAGCATGGCCTTCACTGGCGCCGGCTACATCCAGAACATCGGCGCCAGTGAGGTAGCCGAGTTCGTCCGTCGCTACCGCGGCGAGTTGCAGCAGCCGGCCGAACTGGAATTGCGCGTGCAGTTCAACCCGAACCTGACCCGCGCCTGGTTCGGCTCGGTGATGGAGGTGATCAACCAGATCACCATGCTGTCGATCATCCTCACTGGCGCGGCGCTGATCCGCGAGCGCGAGCACGGCACCGTGGAGCACCTGCTGGTGATGCCGGTGACGCCACTGGAGATCATGCTGGCCAAGGTCTGGTCGATGGGGCTGGTGGTGCTGACGGCAGCGGCGCTGTCCTTGCTGCTGGTGGTGCAGGGCTGGCTGCAGGTGCCGATAGAAGGCTCCATCGCGCTGTTCCTGGCCGGGGCGGCGCTGCATCTGTTCGCCACCACCTCGATGGGTATCTTCTTCGGCACCGTGGCGCGCTCGATGCCGCAGCTGGGCCTGCTGATAATCCTGGTGCTGCTGCCGCTGCAGATACTCTCCGGCGGCACCACACCGCGCGAAAGCATGCCGGAACTAGTGCAGCAGATCATGCTGGCGGCGCCGACCACTCACTTCGTCGCGCTGGCCCAGGCCATTCTCTATCGCGGTGCGGGATTCGCGATCGTCTGGCCCTACATGCTGGCCATCGCCGGCATCGGCACGCTGTTCTTCGTCGCGGCACTGAGCCGCTTTCGCAAGACCCTGGCGCAGATGGCGTAAGCAATCTGTAGGAGCGGCTGGGCGGCACTCCGCTTCAGCCGCGAATCGCTTTGGCCTTCACCGTCGAAGCAGCGCCCAAACGCCAAGGGGATTCGCCGCTACTGGATGATCAAGTTGTTGAACAGCAGGTCTTCGACGATGGGCTTGCCCTCTTCGCCATTGATCGCGTCCTGCACCTGCTTGAGCGCCTCCAGGCGCAGGTTCTCGCGGCCATCGGGAGCGTTGATGGTCTCGCTGGTCTGGGCGGAGAACAGCATCACCATCTGATGGCGGATCAGCGGCTCGTGCTGCTTGATCTTCTCCTCGGCCTCGGTGCCGGTGACTCGCAGCGACACATCGGCCTTGAAGAACTTGAGGCGGTTCCCCTGGTCGGCCAGGTTGCCGATCAAGGCGGGGGTCAGGTTGTAGTAGAGCGTCGTCGGCGCTTCTTCCTTCTTCTCCGAAGAGGCCAGGGCAGGCAGGCAGATCGACAGGCTCAGCAGCAGGGCGGTCAACAGTTTCACGTTCGGCACTCCATCGGGGATGTGCCTAGCATAGCCATCCACAGGCCAGCACCCAAGTCCGACGCTTATGCCGACCTATCAGGCATCGGCATGCTCGTTGACCCTCGGCGGGCGCTTTCTACACTGCAAGGCACCCTGCTAGAGGAATGACCTTCATGAAAGCCCTGCTGTGCAAAGCCTTCGGCCCTGCCGACACCCTGGTACTGGAAGACCTGCCAAGCCCCGAACCGAAGAAAAACGAGGTGCTGATCGAGGTGCAGGCCGCCGGGGTCAACTTCCCCGACACACTGATCATCGAAGGCAAATACCAGTTCAAACCGCCCTTCCCCTTCGCCCCTGGCGGCGAGGTAGCCGGCGTGGTCAAGGCCGTGGGCGAGAAAGTCAGCCACCTGCGCGCCGGTGACCGGGTCATGGCGCTGACCGGCTGGGGCGGTTTCGCCGAAGAAGTCGCCGTGCCGGCCTACAACGTGCTACCAGTGCCCAAGAGCATGGACCTGACCACCGCGGCTGCCTTCGGCATGACCTACGGCACCTCCATGCATGCCCTCAAGCAACGCGCCAACCTGCAGCCGGGTGAGACTCTGCTGGTGCTCGGCGCCTCAGGTGGTGTTGGTCTGGCAGCAGTGGAAATCGGCAAGGCCATGGGCGCCAAGGTCATCGCCGCAGCGAGCAGCGCCGAGAAACTGGAGGTCGCGCGCAAGGCCGGCGCGGATGAGCTGATCAACTACAGCGAGCAGAGCCTGAAGGACGAGGTGAAGAAACTCACCGGCGGCCAGGGCGTGGACGTGATCTACGACCCGGTAGGCGGCACGCTGTTCGAGGAAGCCTTCCGTAGCATCGGCTGGAACGGACGCTTCCTGGTGGTGGGCTTCGCCGCTGGCGGCGGCATCCCGGCCCTACCGGCCAACCTGCCGTTGCTCAAGGGCGCTTCGCTGGTAGGCGTATTCTGGGGCTCCTTCGCCCAACGCCAGCCGCAGGACAACGCCGCGAACTTCCAGCAACTGTTCGCCTGGCACGCCGAAGGCAAACTCAAGCCACTGGTCTCGCAGACCTTCCCGCTCGAGCGCGGCGGCGAAGCGATCAATGCACTCGGTCAGCGTAAGGCGGTGGGCAAGGTGGTGGTGGAGATCCGGTAAGGTTAGTCGCGCGCATCGAAGCTATTCGCGCTGACGTAAACAGGGCCGCCCTCCAGGTAGGTTTCCCGCCAGGGCGGCTCTGATCGTTAGCCACCGCTTGATCCATATGGGTGACTGGCGCGACTCGGTCGCAGTCAATAACTAGGAAACGGGCTCGACCGGAACGGCCCATCAGGTTTGGCACTGGAGAAACTCTGCCGTTAAAAAGCATAGCGGGAGGCTTTGAGTCTTGACGCCTGGCCGACTAACGGGTGTCCCCTCTTTGCCTTATCGCCAACCTCTGCAGCCGTCGTTTTTACTCACCTACAATTCTTAGTCCTGCGGGGAAGTCCATTAGGTATACATCTATCACTCGACCCAATACCGGATCATTACGAATACCGACTCCGTTCTGCTCACTGTAAGAGGGTGGAACCAGGAACCACTCACCAGCGTAGGAACCAGTAGCCCTATAGTTTTCGACCAGAACATTCCCATCTCTTGACAGTCGAGAAGATCGAATGTCGGGGCGCTTACCAGGCTTGAGTTGCAAGGACATTAATTTGGCTTCTAGTTCTGAAAACTGTGCATGAGTTATTTTACGCAATGTTCGCTCCCCATCGGACCTGCCAATCAATTGGCCATTGGGCCTTAAGAGCTCTGCCCAGCTTCTTGGCCCGACCGGGTCTGGCATTTGATAACCGCACTCGCGTAAGAAAAGAATAGCGCGCTGACGGTTGAGGTTGTCGCGAAATCTGCGCATAGCTGTCTTGTTATCGTAACTCTCCTTCAGCCCCTTGCAAAAATCAGCACGATAACTGTCCCACAGAGCTAAGCGCTGCTCTGGAACAGGGTTGATCTGTAAGCTCGCCAATACTGGCTCGATTAACTCCTTATCCAGGTTGGCTGGTACATGGCCTGGTGGTAATTTTTCGCTGGCACCAATATGAATTGGGAAATTCGAACCGCTAACAGACTCCCAACAGAAATAGTCGAGCACTCGGCGTACGAAAAGATCGGTATCGTTATCCGAGTAAAAACGCGCACAGCGCCCACCTTGCCAGTCCACCCAACCTGCAGTAACCAAACGAGAAATAGAACTGTGTTCACTGAGGTATTCTTTGTAATCCTCAAAAAACTCCTCAGGTGGCAGATAATATTCTGTGCGTGCATGACCTGCACGAAAGAGCATGGAGTAAACACCGCCAATGGACATTTTTGACTCGTTGGCGATAACACCGGGGATTGTCACGCTGAGGCTGTCGATTCGAGAGGTATAGCTATAGTCCGGGTAGTTTCGACAGGGTGCTTGTTTGAACAATAGCGGTAATTCGAAACTGATACGCTGCATATCCGTGATGCGCTGCTTTGCTCTTTCGCACAAGGGGTAAAGAATGCTTCCGCTCGTTCTAATCTCACCATATTTGACTTGGTATCCGCCACAACCTGCTAGAACCGTTATCAGTAGGGCTATCGACAAGAAGCACTTACTCACTCCAGCCCCCTTGTATTGCCCTGGCTATCGATCAGCGTCGGCTTAGTTAAGGAAAAGTGGACTAGGAAAATAAATTTGAAAAATGGGGCAGATTTATTTATTGCTCCGCATCACCGGCAGCGGAAAATAAATCTGTCCCCTTTTTCCCCTCAGTCCGCCCCCTTTTCAGATTCCACTTGTACCAACTATAACTTAAGAGATACAGAAAATTCTGCCCCCAACTCCTCTCTCAAACTTATAAGCAATCGCTCGCCTTCCCTCCTAAACTCAGACTCCAACGTATCACTCTTAAACCCAGAGTTTGGCGGATAATCAGAGTCCAGTGTTTCATCATAAATACTGGCCCATTTTAATAGACGCCCCTGAAGTTCTTTAGAAATAGGAAGATCGCAAGGAGCCATATCCCCATACTCGCCCGGGGACATATTCCAAATTGGATAACACTGATAGTCCGCCATTAATTTTATATATTTCACTTGACACTCCCCCTTGGATTTGCGCCAACAACAAATCCGTTATCACCAACCGTCACAGCTATTCGCTGAGTCTGACCGTTGACATTTAACTCATAAATCGGGCGCCCAAGTCCAGAGCCTTGATAACCAACGAGCTTGCCCTCAGAGATCGCCCTCATTACTACTCCCGGGATTTGAGCCTCAGATACACCCATCTGAGCGAACTGGCTCCCATGCTCTTCAATGATGTGCTGCAACCCAGCTTTTGAGTTTCCGGTCTCTAGGAATACAACTTTTCCGTCAGGACTGCGAGTCGTTGCGATGACATTCTCTCGGGTAAATTTCACACCATTAGCAGTTAACTCATCAAGCAAGGATGTGTTCAACGTGCCTTTTGTACCATCCTCGCTATACATATTCCCCGGATTAAGCTGATGCTCCGGATTCGTATAGCTCGTGCCGCCCTGCTGCCCGTCTAGCTGGCTCCCACCCGTATGCGGGGTGGTGATGATCCTGCCACCTTCAGCATAACCGCCACTCGCCGGGTTTTGCCCGTTAACATCAACGACAGGATTGACCAATGGCCCATACTTGGGATCAAGCTGATGAATGGGGAACACCGTCCCGGAGCCTACCAGAACCCACCATATTTCGGCCGAGACCTTAATCTGATCCGACGCAGCCACTCCTGCCTGGCCAACGGACTCGACGATGTTATTAGCTAACTGAGTCATGTTGTCCATAGACGCTGGGTTGGTAGCAGCAACCAAGAGAGCAGCTCCGACCCCCATAACAACTACTGTTAATACCCCAGAAAGGTGACTTTGCAGCGGATTGCCCTGCGCTGCGAAATTAAGTCGCGATAGGAATAAGAAGGCACCCTCAGGGTCTTGAGCAGCCATATTGGCTACATAATCCACAATAGCCTGTCTTTGTGCATCGGTAGCCTGGCCCGGCACCCGATCAATTATGTTCCGCGCAGCCTCCTGCCGTTTCTCTAGATTGCGGTCACCTAACGATTTAACAATCTCATGTTTAATAAGCTTATGTTCAACCTCGAAAAGGCTGTCCCCTTCTGCAATAGCCGTTACAGCAACGAAGAGCTTCGAAAGTTCGTTTAGTGCCTTCTCGCTGTTCTCCCCATAGGCCTCTACACTTTTTTTCCACGCGTCCAGCGTTACTACCGGATCCGATACCGCCTCAAGCGACGACTTGCTGACATAAAGATCAGTCCGCTCTTCCTTGTCCTTGGTGACCTCGTAAGCCTTGCTGACATCACGATTCAGCCCCGCGGTCGAGTCACGACCGGTGTCTGCATCGCTGCGCACGACGATCTCGCCTTCACCCACCGTAGCCCGCACGATCTGCTCGCGTTCCTTGCGATAGTCATAGCCACTCAGGTTCCAGTTGTTCGAGCCGTCCTTGTTCTGCTGGCTGGGATCTACCACTGCACCTGTTGCGGCGGCATTACCGTCTGCCGGCTGCCCACCAGAGCCACCGTCACCGCCCCAACTGTAGGTACCGCCTGCATTGATGTACCAGGCATGCTCGCGGTCATGTCCCTCGATATCACGGAAGCCGAGAGTGCCGGTGTCCAGCTTTAGATTGCCGCTGTCCGAGGCCAGCAGGGCACCGTCGAGCTGGGTGTGGTTTTCCGTACGAATGTCGAGCCGATCACGGGCGACGATGCCTGTCTGGTTCTCGACCCAGTTGGTGGAGCCGCTGGTTTTGCCTACACCGACCGAGCCGCTGACGCTGACGCTGCCATACATACCAACGCTGACAGTCAAACTAGCGTCCAACTCCTTTCCGCTAACCTTGCCGGTGTCCGGCACCGAGGAAACAAGCAGGTCACGACCGACCTTGCCAACAACATCCTGACCTTCCAGGCGAGCACCGGCGACCGTGGTGTCGCGCCCGCTTTCGAAACTCAGTTGCTTGCCGGCATAGAGGTAGGCTTCCTGCTGTTTTCCTGCGTCACGATCCAGACGGCCCTTGCCGATATCGACACTGGCATAGACAGAGATGAAATCCTGGCCACCCAGAGCAAGCCCGACTTCGCCACCGCCGCTCTTGCGGCGCATCTCATGCTCGGAATCGTTCTGCGCGGCACGAATATCGATGTCGTTTCCAGCAACGAGGCTGATATCTCGCCCCGCTTCAGCACGAGTGCCGATCAGTTCGAGATCCCGGCTGGCATCCAAGTGGATGTCACGCCCTGCCTGGAGTTGCGTTGCAAGTGCTGTACCCTGCGTTCCTTCCTCGCGATGCACACCGTGGCTGCCACCAACCCCGGTTCTGGCGCTGTTGAAAGTCGTACCGCTATTGATGCCGTTCTGGCTGATGACTTGCTTGGTACCGCTCGTCTGCTGACCACGCGCAACATCCAGAGTGATGTCTCGCCCGGACATGTTGATATCACGCTCAGCCTGAATCTGGCTTCCCTTGGCATTGATGTCATTGCCTGCCTGCAGGTTGACGTCTCTGCCAGCATCCATAGTCGTCGGCCGATTACTGAGGACACCATCGGTCGTAGTAGTCTGCTGGCGAGTAGTGCCAAGGTGATTCGCCGTAGTTGGCCCGGAGACGAACTGCGTTACCGCGTCAGCGGCCTTGAGAACACCAGAGACCTGACTGATGAGATTGTCGCCCTGGCCAACTCCCTTGATGGCGTCCACCGTGTTGCCGAAGTTGTGGCTGACATTCACGGTCAGGCCGTTACGCTGATGCAGCTCCTGCTGTTGTCGAAAGTAGCGCTCCGTAGCTGCATCCAGGTTGATATCGCGCTCAGCAAGCACGTTTATATCGCGCCCGGCTGAGAGGTCGGAACCCGAAAGGTTGGCATCCCGGCCAGCCTTCACGTCAAGGTCATTGCCGGCCTCAAGGCTGCTGGCAGCTGCAGTCTGCCGAGTGTTCAATCCCTTCTCTATCTGCACGTCATTACCGACGAAAGCAGTAAAACCATTGCGGTCGCTGTCCAGACCGACACCGGTTCGCCGCTCGCGCTCCCAAGAGGTACTGCCCTGTTGGTTCTGAGCAGCAGCAACGTTGACGTCACGCCCAGCGTCAAGCAGGAGGTTACGCCCGGCGTTCACCGAACTGCCGATTACGTTGATATCACGCTCGGCTAGCAGGCTGGCATCCCGTTCAGCCGCGATATGGCTCCCCACACTGGTACTGCTACGAGCTTCTTGCCCTGCCTTCTTGGCCGAAGAGACAGACAGCATGCCACCGGAAACCGACAGCCCAGTCTTCTTCCTGTACTGCTCCGTCAGGCTGTAAGCCGTGTCATTGGCCGAGACCAGGTTGATATCGCCGGTGTCCTTGATCAGCCCCGAACGCAGCTCTACATCATTACCAGCCCCAGTGTTGCTGGCGCGCAGACGAATATCGTTACCCGCCGCGATCACCACATCGTTACCCGCATCCAGCTCGCTGGCGACCTGGGTTGCACTGGTCTTGAGCTGGCTCTTGCCGCTCTTCGACATGCCGAGGAAACCGGACTTGGTCTTCTTGCTGTAGGAGCCATGCTCCTCAACTCCGGACAGGATCGCCACATCTCCCGTGGCGCCAACCAGCAGATCGTTGCCAGCACTGAGCTGACTGCCGATAACCGTAACATCACGACCACCATCGATGCTCAGGCCGCCTCCTGCGGTCTTGCTGGTGTTGATCGTCAGGTCGTTGCCCGCGTCGATCACCGAGGCGATGTTGGTGCTGCCGTAGCTTTCACGCTGCTCGCTCTTGCTACGTCCAAAAGAACCTTTCTTGCTCTTGAAATAGTAGGAAGCGCTTTCGTCCCGGTCAGACAGGATGTTGACGTCCTGTCCGGCATCAAGATCGATGTCGTTAGCCGCTCTGAGCTGGCTGGCGACCAGGGTGAGATCACGCCCGGCCGAAACACCCAGATCCCCACCCGCCTCGATCACCGCCGCCTGCTGGCGTAGGTTGCTGTCCGCCTTGTCGACCTTCTTGCCACTGCGCTTGTAGCGGTACTCGCTGCTGCTTTCGTTGGCCGCTGCAGCGATGGTCACGTCACGGCCAGCGTCCAGCAACACGTCGCCACCGGCCGTCACCGTGCTGGCCACGACGGCAATATCCTGCCCGGCGGCCACGGCCAGATCGCCGCCCACCTGCACATCACTACCATGCTGGGTGGTGCTGGTGGTGCTCCAGAAGTGGCGCTTGTCCTTGCGCATGCTGCCGTGCGCTTCGGCAGCAGAGGCGATGATCACATCGCCACCGGCATCCAATTTGGCGTCGCCACCCGCCTTGAGGCTGCCACCGATATTCTGGATATCACCCCCGGCGAGCAGTTGCAGGTCGTTGCCAGCCTCAATACCAGCTGCCTTATCGACCACACTGGTCAACTGGCTGAAGCCCTTGCCGCTCAAGCTCTGCTGGCTGATGGTGCGCTCGTTGCTGATATCGCCTGTCAGGGCAATGAGGGAAACGTCCTGACCATTGATGATGCCGCCCTGAGCGTTACGAATGCTGTCGGTGGCCAGCAGTTGCAGACGGTCGCTCGCCTGCATCAAACCACTGTTATCGATGCTGGCAGCACTGACGCTGAGGTTTTCACTGGCACGCAAGGTGCCGCTGTTGTTCAGGCTGCCGCCGCTGATCAGGGCAACGTCCTGGCCCTGGATCAGGGCGCCACTGGGTGCCAGGCGATCACCGACCTGAGCCAGGTAGAGCACCGGCACCAGTACCTTCTCGCCATTCACCTCACGCTCTTCTAGCCAGACGATATCGTGGGTCAGCGCCGCGACCTGGGCTGACGACAAGCCAATGCCAACCGACAGGCTCAGCGCATCCTTGCTGGCGATGGCGTTGTCCATCAGGTAGCGGAACTGCGCGTCGTTGTTGGTGAAACCGTCGAGGTAGCGCTTGCCGGTACGTGCCGCCACCTCCTGCTCAAGCAGACGCTGTTCGTACAGGCCATCGCCCAGGCGCTTCTGCGCCGCGTCGTTATCGAAACCGAGCAGGCCGAGCATGTAGTCGGAGCTAACGAATTGCTTGAGGTCGGCAAACGCCGGGTTGGTTTCAATCAGGTAGCGATGGCCGGGATCGGTATTGGTCTGGAACAGGCCATTCTGCCCTTGCGGCAGGCTGAAGCCAGGGAGGCTGATGGGATCGACGGCTTGTTGCGCGGTATCAGCAGGCAGTTGCGGGTTGAGCTGCACGACCAAGGGGGCCGAGGCGCCACCTACAGTGGTTTCCAGTGTTTGCTCAGTACCGGCCTGGGGTGCGTTATGGGCCAGGACGGATTCATTAGTAATAGGTTGAGTGGCCTGGATGCGCACATCGCCGCCAGCCTGGATGATGCCGGGAGCAGCGACGCCGATGGGCGTTTCTCGCTGGATATCGCTGACCAGCCTCCATTGCCCCAATGCCCCAGGCAATACCTTGGGCAAGGGCTGGGCATTGTAGGGATTGATGTAGTTGGCCCGGAAACGCTCATCCGTTCCGTCTGTGACCCGACCAGTGTTGTAACGGCGCACACGTTCCACCGAAGCGAGCGTGGCACCGGTGTTCTCCAGAGTGTCGGCATCGATATCGATATCGCCGGCCGCGCTCAGGGTGCTGTAGCGGTTGGCGATTTCGCCACCACTGAGCAGCAGGTTGGCACCGCTGTGGATGCGTGATGAGGCGGAGTCCGCTTCAACTCGAGCCTCGAAGCGCTCGGTCGCCACGTAGTCTACGTTGTGGTGATCGCCACTGCAGTCATAGCAGACAACGCTGATACCACCGTAGGTCTGGGCAAGCTGCCAGTCGAATACGTCCTTGCGGTTGTGCAGCACCGCTGCACGCAAGGTCATATCACCTGTGGATTCGATGCTCGCCGAGCGGTTTTCCAGCAGGTCGAGATTGCCGCCCTGCTCATCGCGAGCAACGTCCAGCTCGCCCAGGCTGTAGATATCACCCAGCAGGTTGACCAGGCTGGTGGTGCGCAGGGTCATGTCCGCGCCGCTGAAGATCAGGCCCTGCTCGTTACGCAACGAGTCACCCTCGATACGTAGCAGGCCACTGCCACCCAAGGTGCCACGGTTGTCGAGGCTACCCAGTTTGAGGGACATATCCTGCGCGGCGGTCAGTCGGCCCTGGTTGAGCAATTGGCCACTCAGTTCGAAGCGCCCTACACCACCGCTCTTGGCTTGGGCATCGCTGCCGAACTCGGCACTCGCGGCCTTGAAGGTCAGATCGCCCAGGCTGCGCAAGGCACCATTGCCCTCGTAGCTGCCGCTGAGCGTCAGGTCGAGCGAACCATCGGTGGCGATGACGCCATCATTGACCCAGTTGTCGCCAGTGGCTGTGATGTTCTGCCGCGAGATCAACTGGCCGGTGGCGGTCTGGGTGAACTGGCCGATGTTCAGGGTCAGGCGCTCGGCCTGCAGCTCGCTGGTGTTGGTCCAGTCAGCGGCACTGAGGTTCAGCTCACCATTGGCGATGAAACGCCCACCGGCATTACCCAGATCAGCCAGATTCAGATCGAAGCCCTGGGTGCCCAGATGACGAACCGTGCCGCCCTGGTTGCTCAATGAACTGCTGGCGAGAGCAAAGGCAGCGTTGCCGACTTCCACCAGGCCCCGGTCGTTATCGAACAGGTTACCAATCTGGAACTCGCTCTTGCCGCTGCTGGCCAATGCACGCAGGCGACCATCGTGGTTCTGTGCGCTATCGACGTCGAGCTTGAGCGCCTGGCTGGACTCGATCAGCCCCTGCTCGTTGTTCAAAGCACCTGTCAGCTTCACATCGATGGAGTCAGCAGCGAGGATGCCACTCTGGTTGTTCAGCGACGCAGCGTCGACTCGCAGTTCGCCGGCTGCCAGCAGCTCGCCATCCTGGTTACTCAGGGCGCCGCCACCAAGTTCCAGGCTCTTCTGCGCAATGATTTGGCCCTGGCTATTGGCAAGTTGTGTAGCCTGGATCTTGGCATTGCCTGCGCTGAGCAACTTGCCGTTGCTGTTGTCCAGCACCTCGACATCCGCTTCCAGGCTGCCGCGAGCAATCAGCTCGCCCCGGTTGCTGACACGTTGGCTGTTCAATACCAGTTGGCTGTCGGTTACCAGCGCACCATTGGCCTTGACCCCGGCCTCGACGATGCCTTGGTTGTCCAGCTCACCGCCGCCGACTTCGAGACGCTTACCAGCCGCCAGACTTTCCTTCACCAGGGTCTTGTCCGTGGCTGTGACTGTCGCGTTACGACCGGCATAGGTATCGGCGTTCAGTTCGATCTCGTTGGCGGCGAGTTTCAGGTCATTACTGGCCGCGACTCGCGCCAGGCTCAACTTGCCACTGGCGTCGATCTGGATATCCCCGGCACTGGCGGCCATGTCGCCGGCCAGTTTCACGCCTACGCCCTGCTCGGTGCCGACCAGGCGAATGGCGCCCGCGTACATGCCGCCGAGGGCCGAGCTGTCGATGGCCAGCATGGGTTTGTTCGAACCGTCGTCGGCCTTGGCGGTGGCCGCCAGGGTGGTGGCGTCTACCTCGTTGCGGCCGGTGATGATGTTGAGTTTCTTCGCATGCAGCTCGGCGTTGATCTGCGCGCTGCGGGTGATCAGGTCGAACTGGTCGACGTTACCGGCGTTGAGCCCTTGGCCTTCGATGGCGATCTGCCCGCCGTCGACGTCGAAACGCTGCAGGCGGCCATTCTCGACGACCGGCGTGCCGGTGCTGAGGGTGACGCGCGGGGTGCTGATGAAGCCGCAGCCATCGCAGGTGATGCCGTGTGGGTTGGCGACGATGACCGCTGCCGAACGCCCGGCCACTTCCGTGTAGCCCTTGAGCTGGCTGGCGTTGCCGCCGGTGACTTCGTTGAGGATCAGCCCGGCGGCGCCATTCTTCAGGTTGGGGTTGCCGACCACGTAGCCGCCCAGCTGGGTCTGCACCAGGTTCTGCGCGCTGTTGTTGAGGATCAGCCCCTGCTGGCCAACGTTGTAGTCGGTGAACTTGTTGTGCGACAGGCCGCTGCCGTTGGGCGTGGCGATGTTGACCACCGGCACGCCGTTCTGCGCCTGGGTCACCGCGGTGTTGCCGCCTGCGGCCTGGTCAACCGTCAGTTGCGCCGCGGTGGCGACGATCGGGTTGAGAAACAGCACGCCAGCAACGATGAGGGCGATGTTCTGGAACAGGGAACTGCGTACGTCCATGTCGATACTCCAACCAGCCATCCGGCCGGGTAATCAGAAAAACAGGTCGAATCGGAAATAAACCGGGCGCTCGCCACGCTCGATGGCGTCCGGGTGCTCCAAGGAATGCGCGAAGCTCACCGAGGCCGCTAGGTGCTGGCCGCGCAGGGCGAAATCGAGGGCGTTACCCGTCATGCGGCCGCGCTGCTCGGGGTTGTGCCGGCCGCCGTGAATCACGCCAACGTCGTAGGCGAAGGCCAGGCTGTATTCGTGAACGAAGGGGCGCAGCGCGTCCCAGGTGACCGGGCGACGCCAGCGCAGTTGATTACGCCAGTAGCCGCCGGTGTCGCCGGACAATGACTCGTCCTTGAAGCCGCGCACCGAGCTGAGGCCACCAATGCTGATGCGCTGCGGGCTGAACAGCACGTCTTCGCTCTTCTGGCCGTAGGCGAGGCTGTCGAAGCTGAAGGACTCGCCCCACAGCGAAAAGGGCTGCAGGTAGCTCAGGGCCAGGCTGTATTTGTTGTAGCGCGCCACCGGCTGGCTGCCTTGCGGGTCGCCGGCGCGCTGGGCGTCGAAGGCGCCGATACCGCGCTGCCAGCCGAGGTCGGCGTTGACGAAGGCGCTGCCGATGCGGCGGCCATGGTTGAAGCCCAGCTGCGCTTCGGACAGCCGCGTGCTGGAGGTGTCGATGCGGTTGCCAAGAATGAAGTTGTTGCTGCGCAGGTGGCTGGCACCCAGGTTGAATGCCGTCTTGCTGACGCTGTCGCGGTGCAGCACACGCTCGCCGCGCAGGGCGTGGGTCTTGCTGTCGCCGTCCTGATCGAAGAGAAAGCTGCCGCCATCGCTTTGCGTGCGGTAGTAGCTCTGGCTGTAGCTGTAGCTGAAGTTCCACCAGCCATAGGGCACTTGGTAGATCAGGCTCTGGCTGTGGGAGTGGCGATAGCTGTCGCTGACCGCATCGCGGCTGGCGCGCAGGCTGAGCTGGTCGGCCAGGCCGAGCGGGCTGTCCCAATCGAAACTCAGGCCCCACTGTTGCTCGCCGGTACTCTTCTGCCCGTCGTTATGACGGCTGAGCCCGGCGCGCCAGGGCTTGTCGCGCTGGCCCTGCAACCGGACGCGGCTACCGCCTACCTCTTCGCCCGGCACCAGCTCCAGTTGGGCCTGACGCGACGGCAGACGGTTGAGCTGATCGACAAGTTGCTCCAGCTCGCGCAGGTCCAGCACTTCGCCCGGCTGGCCGGGGAAGCCCATGGCCAGTTCACGATCAGTGGCCAACTCGGAACTGTCCAGCCCTTCCAGGTAGCCTTCGACCACGATGACCCGTAGCTCACCTGAGGACAGATCCTGCTGCGGCAGATAGGCGCGCGAGGTGACGTAGCCATGATCAATGTAGAACTGGGTGATCGCCTTGAGCAGCTCGTTGAGCAGGCCAACGCCCAAGCACTCGCCGGCGAAGCGCTGCAGAATGGCTTGCTGGTCATCCTCACCTAGGAGACTGGCACCATCCAGGCGGATCTGCTCGATATCGAAGCAGCGCTCATCTTCGACGGGAGCGGTTTGCCGTTTGGGGGCTTCACCGGGCAGTTGCTGCAGCTCATCGAGGCGCCGCTGCTGCTCCTGCAGCAGACGCTCCTGGCGCTCACGGATCAACTCACGGTCGCCCGGCGTCTGCGCCAGCGCGGTAGCAGGAAGGGACAAACACAGCCATACGGCCAAAGGGCTACAACGGAGAGACATGCCTTCAGTCCTTTGAATAGCAGAAAATCGGTGGCGATTAGAACATGTGGCCTCCTGCCATCAAATGTCTAAAAACTGAACAACTTCACGTTTGGGGACATTGACTCGGGTGCGCCCGATAAACGGCACTTGGCGAAACTTAAAAATGAGACGTATTGCCTGTTTAGGAGCGGCGCCACCCCCTGCGAACAAGAGCGGGGCGAACTCGAGAGCATGCCGAAAGCATCTTTGAAGTCGCGCTGTGACAGCCCGAAGGGTCGTCGCAAGAAGGACGAGCCACGACCACTTCCCCCCCGGCGCGAGGCTCCTACAAAAGCGGCTTTGGCATAACGCGGTCAGATAGATGCCGTTCGAACACGGTCGCTCCTCCCCCTCCCGCAACAGGAGAGGGGCGCCAAATGCGTATGGGCTTAACTGGCTGGCGTTAGACTTTGGCAGCCTTGTCTGATCGCCCTTGGGCTTTAACGCGGCGCGTAGGCGAATACGTCGGCGCGCATCTGGTGCGCGTCCATACCGGCTTCGACCAGCGCATCGAGCGTAGCGTAGACCATGGCTGGTGAACCACTGGCGTAGACGTGCAGCGACTTGAGATTGGGGAAGTCTTCGCGCACCGCCTCGTGCAGCAGGCCGCAGCGGCCTTGCCAGCCACATTGATCACTGACCACCTGATGCAAGCGCAGGTTATGCAGTTGCTGCCAGTCGGCCCAGTGCGGCAGCGCGTAAAAATCCTCAGGCCGGCGCGCGCCCCAGTACAGATGCACCGGATGAGCAAAACCAGCGGCGCGGCAGTGCTCGATCAGGCTGTGCATCTGGCCCATGCCGGTGCCGGCGGCGATCAGCACCAGCGGGCCATCGGGCAGATCGGCGAGGTGGGTATCGCCGTAGGGCATCTGCACGCGGGCCATGCCGGTGCTACGTAGATGCTCCAGCAGGGCGATGCTGCTGTCCTCACGGGCGAGGATATGCAACTCCAGCTCGCGCCCGGCATGCGGCGCCGAGGCCAGGGAGAAGGCCACCATCTCGCCATCCGGTCGCTGCAACAGCAGGTACTGCCCGGCGTGGTAGCGTGGCGCCTTGCCCGCTGGCGTACGCAAGCGCACGCGGAACACGTCGCCGCCCACGTCCTGGCATTCGATCACCTGGCAGCTCAGCTCACGCACCGATAACTCGCCCGGCGCCAGCACGCCGTCCCAGTGCAGCACGCAGTCTTCCAGCGGTTCGGCCAGGCAGGTGAACAGCTCGCCATGATCCAGCTCGACACCGTTCTGTTTGACCCGGCCTTCCACCAGCAGCGCGGCGCAGATATGGCAATTGCCGTTACGGCAGCTCTGTGGGCAGTCGTAGCCTAGACGCCGGGCGCCATCGAGGATGCGTTCGCCCGGCTGCAGCGCGAGAGTGACACCGGAGGGTTGCAGGGTGACGTTCATCAATCGATTCCCAGCTCGCTCCACAGCGCGTCGACGCGCGCCACCACCGCAGGGTCCTTCTCGATGGCACGACCCCACTCACGGGTGGTTTCACCCGGCCACTTGTGGGTGGCGTCCAGGCCCATTTTCGAACCCAGGCCGGAGATCGGCGAAGCGAAGTCGAGGTAGTCGATCGGCGTGTTGTCGATCATCACCGTGTCGCGTTTGGGGTCCATGCGCGTGGTAATCGCCCAGATCACGTCATTCCAGTCCCGTGCGTTGATATCGTCGTCGGTGACGATAACGAACTTGGTGTACATGAACTGTCGTAGGAACGACCAGACACCTAGCATTACGCGCTTGGCGTGGCCGGGGTACTGCTTCTTCATGGTCACCACCGCCATGCGGTAGGAACAGCCTTCGGGCGGCAGGTAGAAGTCGGTGATCTCGGGGAACTGCTTCTGCAGGATCGGCACGAACACTTCGTTCAGCGCCACGCCAAGGATCGCCGGCTCATCTGGCGGCCGGCCGGTGTAAGTGCTGTGGTAGATCGGATCGCGGCGACGGGTTATGCGCTCGACGGTAAACACCGGGAAGGTGTCGACCTCGTTGTAGTAGCCGGTGTGGTCGCCGTACGGGCCTTCCGGCGCGGTCTCGCCCGGATGGATCACGCCTTCGAGGACGATCTCGGCACTGGCAGGCACCTGCAGATCGCTGCCGCGCGCCTTGATCAGCTCGGTGCGATGGCCGCGCAGCAAGCCGGCGAAGGCATATTCGGAGAGGGTATCCGGCACTGGCGTGACGGCGCCAAGAATGGTCGCCGGATCAGCACCCAGAGCGACACAAACAGGGTAGGGCTTGTCTGGATGCTTCTGGCACCACTCGCGGTAATCCAGCGCGCCGCCACGATGGCTGAGCCAACGCATGATCACCTTGTTGCGGCCGATCACCTGCTGGCGGTAGATACCGAGGTTCTGCCGCTCCTTGTTCGGGCCCTTGGTGATGGTCAGGCCCCAGGTGATCAGCGGCGCCACGTCGCCCGGCCAGCAGTGCTGGATCGGCAGCTTACCGAGGTCGACATCATCGCCCTCCTCGATCACTTCATGGCAGGGCGCATCCTTGACCACCTTGGGTGCCATGGAGATAACCTTCTTGAAGATCGGCAGCTTGCTCCAGGCATCTTTCAGCCCCTTGGGCGGCTCCGGCTCCTTGAGAAAGGCCAGCAGCTTGCCGATCTCGCGCAACTCGGACACCTCCTCGGCGCCCATACCCAGCGCCACGCGTTTGGGCGTGCCGAACAGGTTGCCGAGCACCGGCACGTCAAAGCCCGCGGGCTTTTCGAATAGCAGCGCCGGGCCGCCCTTGCGCAGGGTGCGTTCGCAGATTTCGGTCATTTCCAGAACGGGCGATACCGGGGTCTGGATGCGCTTGAGTTCGCCGCGCTTTTCCAGTTCACGGATGAAGTCGCGCAGGTCGCGATACTGCATGCAGGAGCCTCGTGTCGGACAGGCAAGAGTCGGCCGCAAAGTTTAGCGCCGAAGTCGGGCTTTCAGAAGGCTTGAAAGCCTCCAGATACAACAAGGCCGGGTTTCCCCGGCCTTGTTGCAAGACATGAACCGCTTACTTGCGCTTCATCGACAGGAAGAACTCGTCGTTGGTTTTCGTGGCCTTGAGCTTGTCGATCAGGAACTCGATGGCAGCGATTTCGTCCATCGGGTGCAGCAGCTTGCGCAGAATCCACATGCGCGACAGCTCTTCCTCGCCAGTCAGCAACTCTTCGCGGCGGGTGCCGGACTTGTTGATGTTGATGGCCGGGAACACACGCTTCTCGGAAACACGACGATCGAGGATCAGCTCCATGTTGCCGGTGCCTTTGAATTCCTCGTAGATCACTTCGTCCATCTTCGAGCCGGTTTCCACCAGCGCGGTAGCGATGATGGTCAGAGAACCGCCTTCTTCGATGTTACGCGCGGCGCCGAAGAAGCGCTTCGGCTTCTCCAGAGCATGGGCATCGACACCACCGGTGAGGACCTTGCCGGAGCTCGGAATCACGGTGTTGTAGGCGCGTGCCAGACGGGTGATGGAGTCGAGCAGGATGACCACATCCTTCTTGTGCTCGACCAGGCGCTTGGCCTTCTCGATCACCATTTCGGCGACCTGCACGTGGCGGGTCGGCGGCTCGTCGAAGGTCGAGGCGACCACTTCGCCGCGCACGGTGCGCTGCATTTCGGTCACTTCTTCCGGGCGCTCGTCGATCAGCAGAACGATCAGGTGGCACTCGGGGTTGTTACGGGTGATGTTCGAGGCGATGTTCTGCAACATGATGGTCTTGCCCGCTTTCGGCGGGGCGACGATCAGGCCGCGCTGGCCCTTGCCAATCGGCGCACAGAGGTCGATCACACGGCCGGTGATGTCCTCGGTGGAGCCGTTGCCGGCTTCCATGCTCAGGCGCTTGGTGGGGAACAGCGGCGTCAGGTTCTCGAACAGGATTTTGTTCTTGGCGTTTTCCGGACGGTCGAAGTTGATGCTGTCGACCTTGAGCAGGGCGAAGTAACGCTCGCCTTCCTTCGGCGGACGGATCTTGCCGACGATGGTGTCACCGGTACGCAGGTTGAAACGGCGGATCTGGCTGGGCGAGACGTAGATGTCGTCGGGGCCGGCCAGGTAAGAAGAGTCGGCGCTACGCAGAAAGCCGAAACCGTCCTGGAGAATCTCCAGCACGCCGTCACCAGAAATTTCCTCGCCGCTTTTGGCATGCTTTTTCAGCAGGGCGAAGATGATGTCCTGCTTGCGCGAACGAGCCATGTTTTCCAGGCCCATCTGTTCGGCCATGTCCAGCAGTTCGGCAATCGGCTTTTGCTTGAGTTCGGTCAGATTCATAGGAATGACGTGATCATCGAGAGGAGAAGAAAGCTGTTAGCTTGAGAGGCCGCGCCGCAGAGAAGGCGACAGGATCGCGAACGAGTTCGTATAGGAATGAATCGGCGACGGCGTACAGAGAGCTGCATAGGGTATGCAGCGAGGCCGAATTTAACACCGTGAAAAAACAGCGTCTAGCCCTAAAAACGAAAAAGCCCCGCAAATAGCAGGGCTTCTTGCAGAGAGGTAGGGTGGGCCGGGCGGCGCTCCGCTTCAGCCCACCACCACGCCAACTGCAACCAGCTCGGTGGGCTAAAGCCCACCCTACTTTTAGATATTGCTGTCGAGGAACGCAGCCAGTTGCGACTTGGACAGTGCGCCAACCTTGGTCGCTTCGACGTTGCCGTTCTTGAACAGCATCAGGGTCGGGATACCACGCACGCCGTACTTCGGCGGGGTTTCCTGGTTCTCGTCGATGTTCAGTTTGCAGATCTTCAGCTTGCCTTGGTATTCCTTGGCGATTTCGTCGAGCACCGGCGCGATCATCTTGCACGGGCCGCACCACTCAGCCCAGTAGTCGACCAGAACCGGACCTTCAGCCTGGATGACGTCCTGGTCGAAGCTGGCGTCGCTGACGTTGGTGATGAATTCGCTCATGAGGAGTCTCCGTGATTCGGAAGCAAAAAAGTGGCGCCATCATAGCCCGGCTTGAGTGACACCGAAAGGCACTGACGATTGAGCCTTTCAATGGTGGCTAATGTACGCCTCAATCGCCCAGTGTGGTGAAGGCGATGCCGGTGCGCAGCGCGGCGGCGCGGATGTGCTGTTGCATGGCCTTTTGCGCCGGGCCGGCGGCATGCCGCGCCAGGGCTTTGAGGATCTTGCGGTGCTCCTGCCAGGTTTCCATCGCTCGTTCCGGACGGATGAACGGCAGCTTCTGGCTTTCCAGAAAGATATCGGCGCTGGAGGTGACCAGGGCGAACATCGCCTGGTTGCCGCTGGCGGCGAGGATGCGCTGGTGGAACTCGAAATCCAGCCGCGTCGCCTGCTCGAAATTTTCGGCACGCAGCTCGCGGCGCATCTGCTCGACGTTATCTTCGAGAATATCAAGCTCCTCGGCAGTCATCACCCCGGCCGCCAGGCCACAGGCGAAGCCCTCCAGGGCGAAGCGCAGCTGAAAGGTATCGGCCGCCGATACCTGTGCGGCGAAGGGCCAGACGAAAGCACCAGATGTTTCTGCCCTGCTTGCCTCCTGAACGAACACACCCTTGCCAGCCTGCACACTGACCAGGCCCAACGCGCTGAGCGAAGACAGCGCCTCGCGCAAGGAGGCGCGACTGACGCCCAGGCGCTCGGCCAGATCACGCTGCGACGGTAGTGCGTCGCCAGGACGATAGCCCTCGTCCTCGATCAGGCGGCGGATCGCCTGCAGGGCGTATTCAGGTACCGCGCGGGGAGCAGAAGCATTCATGACTGTTCGGGCCGGTCAGTCCAGTGGAGCTGCCTTTGTAAGGCCAGAACACCACTTCAGGCAAGCGACGCCCCCTTGTGGAACAGCCCACCCAGCGTACGCACCGAGATGGCCCAGAAACACTTCTGACCAATCAGTCAGCAATTCCAACTGTTCAGACCAGTAAGACCTTGTTTCCACTCGCCTGAAGCGATGAAGACCCCTATTTCATTGGACTTGGCACAAGCGATGCACTGCAGGACTCACGCAAAACGCTTCAGTTTTCGTTCATTCATCGGGAGTTCGACATGCGCAAATTTCACCGCACCCTGCTGGGTACCCTGTTCGCCGCCCTGGCCTTCGGCGCCAGCACCGCTCACGCTGATGCGCTCGAAGACATCAGCAAGGCCGGCGTGCTGAAAGTCGCCGTACCGCAGGATTTCCCGCCATTCGGTTCGGTCGGCCCGGACTTGAAACCGCGCGGCCTGGACATCGACACCGCGCAACTGCTGGCCGACAAGCTGGCGGTGAAGCTGGAGCTGACCCCGGTCAACAGCACCAACCGCATTCCCTTTCTCACCACTGGCAAGGTCGACCTGGTGATTTCCAGCCTCGGCAAGAACTCCGAGCGCGAGGCGGTGATCGACTTCTCCGCCGCCTACGCGCCCTTCTACCTCGGCGTATTCGGCCCGGAAGACGCCACCATCGCCAGCCTCAATGACCTCGCCGGCAAGACCATCAGCGTCACCCGTGGCTCCATCGAAGACATCGAACTGAGCAACGTCGCCCCGAAAGACGCCACCATCAAGCGCTTCGAGGACAACAACTCAACGATCGCTGCCTATCTCTCCGGTCAGGTGGAACTGATCGCCAGCGGCAACGTGGTGATGGTGGCCATCTCCGAGCGCAACCCCAAACGCATCCCGAGCATGAAACTCAAGCTCAAGGACTCGCCGGTGTACGTCGGCATCAACAAGAACCAGGCCGCTCTGCTGGACAAGGTCAACGCCATCATCGCCGACGCCAAGGCCGACGGCAGCCTCGACACGATCAGCCAGAAGTGGCTGAAGCAGCCGCTGCCGGCCGGTCTCTGAGCCACGCGGAGAACTGAGCCATGGCGTACCAGTTCGACTTCGCCGCCGTCCTGCAGCACAGCGATCTGCTGCTGCAGGGCGCGGCCTTCACCCTCGGCCTGACGGCGATCGGCACCCTGCTGGGTGTCGGTCTCGGCATCGCCGGGGCAGTACTGCGCGCCTGGCGCATCCGCCCGTTCGACCGGATTTTCGGCGTTTACGTGGAGCTGATCCGTAACACGCCGTTCATCGTCCAGCTGTTCTTCATCTTCTTCGGCCTGCCCTCGCTTGGCGTACGCCTGAGCGAGTGGGAGGCGGCGGTGCTGGCGATGGTGATCAACCTCGGCGCCTACTCCACGGAAATCATCCGCGCCGGCATCCAGGCCATCCCGGCCGGTCAACTCGAAGCCGCTGCGGCGCTGGCCATGAGCCGCTTCGAGACCTTCCGCCACGTGGTGCTGCGCCCGGCGCTGGCCAAGGTCTGGCCGGCCCTGTCGAGCCAGATCATCATCGTCATGCTCGGCTCGGCGGTGTGTTCGCAGATATCCACCGAGGAGTTGTCGTTCGCCGCCAACTTCATCCAGTCGCGTAACTTTCGCGCCTTCGAAACCTACCTGCTGACCACCGCACTCTACCTGGTCATGGCCATCCTGATACGCCAGTTGCTGGCCTGGGTCGGTCGCCGCTTCATCATGGGGGCCCGCTGATGGACTTCACGCTCTGGGACATCCTGCGCAATCTGCTGGTGGGCCTGCAGTGGACGCTACTGCTGTCGCTGGTCGCTTTCATTTGCGGCGGTATCGCCGGCCTGCTGGTATTGCTGGCCCGGCTGTCGCCACTATCGGCACCGCGCATCTTCGCCCGTGGCTATATCGAACTGTTCCAGGGCACGCCGCTCTTGATGCAGCTGTTTCTAGTGTTCTTCGGTATCGCCCTGCTCGGCATCGACGTATCGCCCTGGTTGGCTGCGGCCACCGCGCTGACGCTGTTCACCAGTGCCTTTCTCGCCGAGATCTGGCGCGGCTGCGTCGAATCGATCATCCGCGGCCAGTGGGAAGCGGCCGAAAGCCTGGCCATGAGCCGCCTGGAGACCCTGCGCCATGTGGTGCTGCCGCAGGCGCTGCGCATTGCCGTGGCGCCCACCGTCGGTTTCTCGGTGCAGGTGGTCAAGGGCACCGCGGTGACCTCGATCATCGGTTTCACCGAGCTGACCAAGACCGGCAGCATGCTGGCCAACGCCACCTTCGAACCCTTCATGGTCTACGGCTTCGTCGCCCTCGGTTACTTCCTGCTTTGCTACCCGCTCTCGCTCGCTGCATACCGCCTGGAAAGGAGGCTGAATGTCACTGCTTAACGTCACCGCCCTGCACAAGTATTACGGCGACAACCACGTGCTCAAGGGCATCGACCTGGCC
>Ga0208645_1000190_pt1 | contig 82680 bp, 78 predicted proteins | sample VirMetDEL_Sep_01_FD_184519 | JGI IMG/M metagenome (GOLD analysis project Ga0208645, IMG submission 184519) | Aqueous microbial communities from the Delaware River and Bay under freshwater to marine salinity gradient to study organic matter... | ecosystem: Environmental > Aquatic > Marine >... | reverse complement strand
TCGCCAGGCCCAGGCGGCGGAGAAGTACCAGGAATACAAGGCCGAGGAACGCCAGCTCAAGGCGCAACTGCTGGCCCTGCGCTGGCAGACGCTTAACCAGCAGGTCGGCAGCCGCGAGCAGGTGATCGGTGACCAGGAAGTGGCCTTCGAGGCCCTGGTGGCCGAGCAGCGCAGCGCCGACGCCAGTATCGAACGCTTGCGCGACGGTCATCACGAATTGAGCGAGCGCTTCAACCTGGTGCAGGGCCGCTTCTATTCCGTGGGCGGTGATATCGCCCGCGTCGAGCAGAGCATCCAACATGGCCAGCAGCGCCTGCGCCAGTTGCAGGACGACCTGCGCGAAGCGGAAAAGGCGCGCCTGGAAACCGAATCGCACCTCGGCCATGACCGCACCCTGCTGGCCACCCTGGGCGAAGAGCTGGAAATGCTCCTGCCCGAGCAGGAGATGACCGCCGCCGCTGCCGAGGAATCTGCTGCCAGCCTGGAGGAGGCCGAGGCCACCATGCATGGCTGGCAGGAGCAGTGGGACAGCTTCAACCAGCGCAGTGCCGAGCCGCGTCGTCAGGCTGAGGTACAGCAGTCGCGCATCGCCCAGCTGGAACAGAGCCTGGAGCGCCTGGTCGAACGCCAGCGCCGCCTGAACGAAGAATTGCAGCAACTGGTGGCCGACCCCGAAGACGCCGCCATTCTCGAATTGAACGAACAGCTTGCTGCAGGTGAACTGGAGCAGGAGTCGCTGCAGTTGGCCGAAGAGCAGCAGGCCGAGCGCCTGCAGCAACTGCGTGAAGAGCTGCAACAAGCCGGTCAGGCCCAGCAGCAGGCGCAAGGTGAGCTGCAACGCCTGAACGGTCGCCTGGCGTCGCTGGAGGCGCTGCAACAGGCTGCGCTCGATCCGGGGCAGGGCGCTGGCGAGTGGTTGCGTGAGCAGGGCTTGCAACAGCGTCCGCGCCTGGCCGAAGGCCTGCGCGTTGAGGCTGGTTGGGAGCTGGCGGTGGAAACCGTGCTCGGTGCCGACCTGCAGGCCGTGCTGCTGGATGATTTCGCTGGCCTGGATTTCTCCGCGCTGGAGCAGGGAGAACTGCGTTTGGCCAGCCCAGCCAGCGGTGGTGCTCGCCGCGTTGGTAGCCTGCTGGACAAGGTCGAGTCGAGCCACGACCTGTCGCCCTGGCTGGCGGGTGTGCGCCCGGTGGAATCGCTGGAGCAGGCGCTGGCCGCCCGTGCGCTGTTGGCCGAAGGCGAAAGCCTGATCAACCGCGATGGCTATTGGGTCGGACGGCATTTCCTGCGCGTGCGTCGCGCTGCGGAATCCGACAGCGGCGTGCTGGCGCGTGGTCAGGAGCTTGAGCGTCTGCAACTGGAGCGCGAGGAGCGCGAAGCGGCGCTGGCGCAATTGGATGAACGCCTGCTGGGACTGCGCGACGAGCAACGTCTTCAGGAAGAACAGCGTGAGCAGCAGCGCCGTCAGGGACAGGCGCTTGCTCGGCAGCTAGCCGAGCTGAAGGCGCAGCTTTCCGCCAGCCAGGCCAAGGCCGAGCAACTGGGTCTGCGTCGTCGCCGTCTGCAGGATGAACTGCAGGAGGCTGCCGAGCAGCGCGAGATCGAGCATGAGCAGCTGGGCGAGTCGCGCCTGCAATTGCAGGACGCCTTAGACGCTATGGCACTGGACAATGAGCAGCGCGAAAGCCTGCTGGCCAGCCGCGATAGCCTGCGCGAGCGCCTCGATCGCGTGCGTCAGGAGGCGCGTCAGCACAAGGATCATGCGCATCAATTAGCGGTGCGCGTTGGCTCGCTCAAGGCCCAGCACGACTCCACTCGCCAGGCGCTGGAGCGCCTGGAGATGCAGGCCGAGCGCCTGCACGAGCGGCGCGAGCAGCTCTCGCTGAACCTGGAAGAGGGCGAGGCGCCGCTGGAAGAGTTGCGCATCAAGCTCGAGGAGTTGCTCGAACGGCGCATGGCGGTGGACGACGAACTGCGTCAGGCACGCCTGGCGCTGGAGGACGCCGACCGCGAGCTACGCGATGCCGAGAAGCGCCGCACCCAGGCCGAGCAGCAGGCGCAACTGCTGCGCAGCCAATTGGAGCAACAGCGCATGGACTGGCAGTCGCTCAACGTGCGGCGCAAGGCCCTAGCGGACCAGCTCGCCGAGGACAACTACGACCTGCACGGGGTGATCGCCACGCTACCGGCCGAAGCCAGCGAGGGTGGTTGGGAAGAAGAACTGGAGCGCATGGCTGCGCGCATCGCCCGTCTCGGGCCGATCAACCTGGCAGCCATCGACGAGTACCAGCAGCAGTCCGAGCGCAAGCGCTACCTGGATGCACAGGACGCTGACCTGGTCGAAGCGCTGGAAACCCTTGAAAACGTCATCCGCAAGATCGACAAGGAAACGCGCAACCGTTTCAAGGACACCTTCGATCAGATCAATGGCGGTTTGCAGGCACTGTTTCCAAAAGTTTTCGGTGGCGGCAACGCTTATTTGGAACTCACCGGCGAAGATTTACTCGATACCGGTGTAACCATCATGGCGCGGCCCCCGGGCAAGAAGAACAGCACCATTCATTTGCTCTCCGGTGGAGAGAAAGCGTTGACCGCTTTGGCATTGGTGTTTTCCATCTTCCAGCTCAATCCGGCGCCGTTCTGCATGTTGGACGAAGTGGATGCACCGCTGGATGACGCCAACGTTGGGCGCTACGCGCGCCTGGTCAAGGAGATGTCGGCCACGGTGCAGTTCATCTACATCACCCACAACAAGATCGCCATGGAAATGGCCGATCAGTTGATGGGGGTTACCATGCACGAGCCGGGTTGTTCGCGTCTGGTGGCAGTGGATGTCGAGGAGGCGCTGGCGATGGTGGAGGCGTGATGGCAGAGCGCCGCGAGATTAACTGAATATAGGCGAAACCTTGTGTGGCTCCCTGTGTAAAGTTGCCTTTCGTCGTGCTAGCTTATTGCCCACTTTTGTTACACGCGGAAAACGTCAGATAGAACATGAAGTTGGCGTCGCGTTTTATAGTCGAGTTGTGATCCGTTTGATTGGATCTTTTTTTCACCAGAATTGTTAAGGGTCAGGTATTTCATGGAATTCGGTCTGCGCGAGTGGCTGATCGTTATTGGCATCATCGTTATCGCTGGCATTCTTTTCGACGGCTGGCGCCGTATGCGTGGTGGCAAGGGCAGGCTCAAGTTCAAGCTCGACCGCAGCTTCGCCAACATGCCCGATGATGACAGTGACCCGGATCTACTCAGCCCGCCGCGTGTGGTCAATCACGACCACGAACCGCAGCTGGACGAAGACGACCTGCCGTCGATGAGTGCCAAGGACCTGCCACGTCGCCAACGTAACGAGCCACAGCAGGGCGACCTCAACCTGGCCGTCGACGAGCCGGTGCCGACCTTGCTCAACCCGGTCGACGACGATCCTCAGGCGCCGAAGAAAGCCGCCAAGCCGGCTGCCGATGCCGCACCGGTGGAAGAGGTGTTGGTGATCAACGTGGTCGCCCGTGATGACTTCGGTTTCAAGGGCCCGGCACTGCTGCAGAACATCCTCGAAAGCGGCTTGCGCTTCGGCGAAATGGACATCTTCCACCGCCACGAAAGCATGGCTGGCAACGGTGAGGTACTGTTCTCCATGGCCAACGCTCTCAAGCCGGGCACTTTCGATCTGGACGATATCGAAGGCTTCAGCACTCGTGCGGTGAGCTTCTTCCTCAGCCTGCCTGGCCCGCGTCATCCCAAGCAGGCCTTCGACGTGATGGTCGCTGCCGCACGCAAGCTGGCCCACGAGCTGGACGGCGAGCTGAAGGACGACCAGCGCAGCGTGATGACTGCGCAGACCATCGAACATTATCGCCAGCGCATCGTCGAATTCGAGCGCCGGCAGCTGACCCAGAAACGCTGAAACACCAGTGCATTGCAAAAGAGCAGCCGAGGCTGCTCTTTTCGTTTGAGAGACCGAGCATGACCGACGCCGCCCACCGTATTTCCGAACTGCGCAACGAACTGGACGCGCACAACTACCGTTACTACGTGCTGGACGAGCCGAGTGTGCCGGACGCCGAGTACGACCGCCTGTTTCGCGAGCTGCAGGCGCTGGAGGCCGAGCACCCGGAACTGGTGACGCCGGAGTCGCCGACCCAGCGTGTCGGTGGCGAGGCGCTCAGCGCCTTCGGCGAGGTGCGTCACGAAGTGCCGATGCTCAGCCTCGGCAACGCCTTCGAAGAGGACGACCTGCGCGCCTTCGACCGCAGTGTGCAGAGCGGTCTTGGCGTGCAGGGCGGTGATCTGTTCGGCGGCGGCGCCGAGATCGAGTACAGCTGCGAACCCAAGCTCGATGGTCTGGCCGTCAGCCTGCGCTACGAGAATGGCCAGTTGGTGCGCGGCGCCACGCGCGGCGATGGCAGCACCGGTGAAGACATCACCAGCAACGTGCGCACCATTCGCAACGTGCCACTCAAATTGCAGGGCGAAGGCTGGCCGCAGGTGCTGGAGGTACGCGGTGAGGTGTTCATGCCCAAGTCGGGCTTTGAAGAGCTCAACGCACGTCAAGCCGAGAGTGGTGGCAAGACCTTCGCCAACCCGCGTAACGCCGCTGCCGGCAGCTTGCGTCAACTCGATCCGAAGATCACCGCCAGCCGCCCGCTGGAGTTCTGCTGTTATGGCGTTGGCCAGGTCAGCGGCGAGCTGTCGGGTAGCCAGGTGGCCATGCTGCAGCAGTTGAAAGCCTGGGGCGTACCCATCAGTCGCGAGTTGAAACTGGCCAAGGGCGTCGAGGCTTGCCTGGATTACTACCGTGACATAGGCCAGCGACGCATGAGTCTGGCCTATGACATCGACGGCGTGGTGTTCAAGGTCAACAACATCGAAGACCAGCAGCAGCTGGGTTTTCGTGCGCGTACGCCACACTGGGCCATCGCCCATAAATTCCCGGCGCAGGAAGAGCTGACCGAGCTGCTCGACGTGGAGTTCCAGGTCGGCCGTACCGGCGCGGTGACGCCGGTGGCGCGGCTGAATCCGGTCAAGGTGGCAGGCGTGATGGTGGCCAACGCCACCCTGCACAACATGGACGAGGTGGCGCGCCTGGGTGTGATGATCGGCGATACGGTGATCATCCGCCGCGCCGGCGACGTGATCCCGCAAGTGATGGCAGTGGTGCCTGAACGTCGCCCGGCCGACGCGCGCCCGGTGCATATCCCTGAGCAGTGCCCGGTGTGTGGTTCGGCCGTGGAGCGCACGCAACTGGTCAAGCGCAGCAAGGGCAAGGAGTCGCTCAGCGAAGGCTCGGTGTATCGCTGTGTCGGTCGCCTCAGCTGCCAGGCGCAGCTCAAGCAGGCGATCATCCACTTCGTCTCGCGCCGCGCCATGGATATCGAAGGCCTCGGCGACAAGACCATCGAGCAACTAGTGGACGAGAAGCTGATCGCTTCGCCGGCGGACCTGTACAAACTGACCTTCGAGCAGATCATCGGCCTGGAAGGCTTCGCCGAAGTTTCCAGCAACAAGCTGCTGAAGGCCATCGAGGACAGCAAGCGGCCGACCCTGGCGCGCTTCATCTACGCACTTGGCATCCCCGATGTCGGCGAGGAAACCGCCAAGGTGCTGGCACGTTCCCTGGCCTCGCTGGAGCGTGTGCGTCAGGCGCTGCCGCAGGTGCTTACCTACTTGCCGGACATCGGCCTGGAGGTGGCGCACGAGATCCATAGCTTCTTCGAGGATGCGCACAACCAACAGGTGATCAGCGCCTTGCTGGGTGAGTGTGGCCTCGAGTTGCAAGAGGAAGGTGAGCTGAGCGCCGAGTTCTCGGCTGTTGCCACCCTTGGCGGCATGCTCGACAAACTGAATATTCCCAGCGTTGGCCCTGGTGCTGCGCAGAAGCTGGCCGAGCGTTTCGGCAGCTTGGAAGGCGTGCTCGGCGGCGACTGGCTGGATATGCGCCAGACCCTGCCGGAGAAGCAGGCCAAGGCCGTGCGTGAGTTCTTCGACAATGCCGATAACGCCCAGCTCGCGCACGCCATCGAGCAGCAACTGCGCGATTTCGGCATGCACTGGGAAAGCGAGAAGAAAGTCGCTGAAGGTCTGCCGCTGGCCGGTCAGACCTGGGTGCTGACTGGTACGCTGGAAGTGATGAGCCGCGACGTGGCCAAAGGCAAGCTGGAAAGCCTGGGGGCCAAGGTGGCCGGTTCGGTGTCGGCCAAGACTCATTGCGTCGTCGCAGGACCGGGCGCTGGCTCGAAGCTGGCCAAGGCTAGTGAGCTGGGGGTGAAGGTACTGGACGAAGCGCAGTTCATCGACCAGCTCAAGGTCTACGGCATCGAAGTGTAGGGCGGGTGCAACCCGCCCTGTGAACTCCCGGATTGCGTTCGGGCTACGAGCCGAACCGTATGGCTCGGTGCGCACGGCGCACCCTACATCCATCGACACGAACCGTAGGGTGCGCCATGCGCACCTTGGCGTCTCCGATCAGTTGCGGGATAAGGTTCAGCCCGCGAAGCGCTGATCCAGATAGGCGATGATCGCCTTCGACTCGTACAGCCAGGTGCTCTGACCGCTTTCCTCGATGCGCAGGCACGGCACTTTGATGCGGCCACCGTGCTGCTCCAGCGCCTGGCGATGCTCGGCATCGTTCTTGGCGTCGCGAAGCTGCACCGGCAGGTTCAGGCGGTGCATTCTGCGCCGCACCTTGACGCAGAACGGGCAGGCGTGGAACTGGTACAGCGCCAGGTTGGCTGTCGCGCGCTCGACCTCGGCTTGCGCCTCGGGGCTGCGCTTGAGCTTGCGCGGGCGGCTGATCCAGTCGACGAACACGACGAGCTGGCCCAGGCCGATACGAAGGGCTTTGAGCAACATGTTTCAAACTCCTGAGCGGGCATGCCGCGAGCAGCAACCCTAATGATGAATATCTTCGCGGCCCAGCCTGATCCGGCGCTTCGCAGGGAGAAGGGCATCAAGGCAGGCGTCGCTACGCGACTTTTGCGCTAAACAGCGACGGCCGTTCACGCAAGTGAGCGGCCGTCGTCTAGGGCCTGGCTCAACGAACCAGATTGAGGAATTCGCCGCGAGTCGCCGGGTTGCTGCGGAACTCGCCGAGCATCACCGAGGTGACCATGGAGGAATTCTGTTTCTCCACGCCGCGCATCATCATGCACATGTGCTGCGCTTCGATGACCACCGCCACACCCAGTGCGCCGGTGACCTGCTCGACCGCTTCGGCGATCTGCCGGCTGAGGTTTTCCTGGATCTGCAGGCGACGGGCGAACATGTCGACGATGCGCGCCACCTTGGACAGGCCCAGCACCTTGCCGTTGGGGATGTAGGCAACGTGGGCCTTGCCGATGAACGGCAGCAGGTGATGCTCGCACAGCGAGTACAGCTCGATGTTCTTCACCAGCACCATTTCGCTGTTGTCGGAGCTGAACAGCGCACCGTTGGTGACTTCTTCCAGCGTCTGCTGGTAGCCACGGCAGAGGTACTGCATGGCCTTGGCGGCGCGCTTGGGCGTGTCCAGCAGGCCTTCGCGAGAGACGTCCTCACCGAGCTGGCCAAGGATCGCGGTGTAGTGTTGTTCCAGGGACATGGAAAATCCTGTTGGGTATCGAATGGGCGCAGGGTAGGGCGCCGACAGGGGCCTGGCAAGAGTGCCAGGTTCTCTGATTACTCGTCGCGACCATCCATCATGGTGCGCTTGAGGATGATGTACACCGCGCCGGTGCCGCCGTGCTTGGCCAGGCAGGAGCTGAAACCCAGCACCTGCGGGTGCTGGCGCAGCCAGGTGTTCACATGGCTCTTGATCATCGGCTTGCGCCCGTCCATGCGTACCGCCTTGCCGTGGGTAACGCGCACGCAGCGGATCTCCAGCTTGGTGGCTTCGGCGAGAAACTCCCACAGCGTATCGCGCGCCTTCTCGACGCTCATGCCGTGCAGGTCGAGGCTGCCGTCGAAGGGAATCTGGCCCAGCTTGAGCTTGCGCATCTGGCCGTCCTGCACGCCGTTGCCGGCCCAGTACAGCGGGTCTTCGGCGCCAACGTCGATGACGAACTGGTCGGACAGGCCATCCACCTTGGTCTCGCCCTGGCTGATCGTCGCAGCCTGGCGCAGGGTGTTGAACTGTTTACGGTCGGCTTTGGGTTTGCCGGTGTCGGCGCGGTCGTGCTTGAGCGGCTTGACGCCGCGCAGCTCGGCCTGGAACAGGGAAAGGTCGTCGTCTTGCATCGGAGGCTCCGCGAAACAGGCTGGCATTTTACCCAAATGCCAGCCGTGTAAGCGTAGAAAGACGAATTTGTAGGCGCAGGCTTGTTGCGGCGATTGACGAAAAGCATCGCTGGCAAGCCAGCTCCTGCGGTTTCGGGCTCTGTCTTCGGGTGGTCAGTCGCGCTTTTTCATCAGCGAGGGCGACAGGCTCAGATCGCTGGGGCGACGCAAGCGTCTGCGGCAGCGACGCCAGAAGGCGATGCCGGCCCATAACAGGAACAGGCCGAGCAGCAGCAGAACGATGGCCTCGCCGGTGGAGTCGTTGAGTGCTCCCAGCACCGGCGCACGGCCGGCTAGAGAAGCGACGCCGGCCATCGCCAGGAGGATGCCGAAAGCGGCGAGCAGCGCACCCAGGCCTGCTCCGATGCGCAGGCGCCAGTTTCTCGGCTGGCGTGGGCGCAGGCGGCGTGCATCGAAATCGTCGGACAGTTTCATTCCGATTTCCTTTGGCTTATCGGCGATATGACCGACTGGTCGCGCTCGGGTTCCACAGCACTGACGATACTGCTAGCGCTTTCACACCAGCGACTTGGCGTGCGGCACCAGGGTGGCGAAGTTATCACCAAGGGCGATCATTTCGATGCGGTGCACCTCGGCGGCATCGATCACGCTGCCATCCGGCGCGGGTAGATCGCGGGTGGCGCAGGCGGCATCGACCAGAGTACAGCGATACCCATAGTCCTTGGCGGCGCGAACGGTGGTGCTGACGCTGGAGTGAGTCATGAAGCCGCAAACGATCAGGTCGAGATGGCCGAGCGCCTGCAGGCGATCATGCAATTCGGTACCGGCGAAGGCGTTGGGCAGGCGCTTCTCCACGACGATCTCACCAGCCAGTGGAGCCGCTTCCGGCAGGTGACGACCGCGCGGGCCGCTGGGATCGAGCAGGCCGCCGGGAATGCCGAGGTGCTTGACGTGAACGATGTCGGCACCGGCACTGCGTGCTGCTGCCAGCAGGCTGGCGATCTCTGCCAGCGCAGGGTCGAGGCCAGGAAGGGCGAGTACGCCGCTGCGGTATTCTTCCTGGGCATCGATGATCAGCAGGGTCGCATTGTTCAGGCTGGCCGGCGCGTGGCCACGACCGGTGAGCTGGAACATGGTTTGCGGATGGGACATCTCGGGCTCCTGGCTGATGGTGATAATGTGCCATTGTCCGCTTGCCAGGGCGCTCTGTGAACCTCTATCTGCGCCAATGCTTGCTCAGTGCAGTTTGCCGGAGCAGAATCGGAACTGCCCCGAAGGACTTGGGGTCGTACGCAAAAGGAGTTGCCATGTCACTTTTGTTGCAGTTTTCCCCGTATTTCTGGCTTTTGTTCTCCATCGCTGTGGCCATCGCCGTTCTGCGCGAATTGCGCCGCCCTGATGACGATGTACTGCGCAAGAAGCGCGAGCGGTTATGAGCACTCGTTAACCCCTCGTTCATGCGCTAGCCACCCGCACTGGGCTAAACTTCCGCACTTTTCACCCGGAGGCCGCCCGTGACTGCTCTCACTACCCGTTTACGCACCCTGCGTGATTACATCCGTTGGGCCGTCAGCCGTTTTCAGGCCGAGCAACTGTTCTTCGGCCATGGCACCGATAATGCCTGGGACGAGGCTCGCCAATTGGTGCTCGGCGCGCTGCATCTGCCTTGGGAAATCTCCGACGCCTACCTCGATTGCCGTCTGGAGGACGATGAGCATGCTCACCTGCAGGCATTGCTCAAGCGCCGTATCGAGGAGCGTGTGCCCACCGCCTACCTGCTGGGCGAAGCCTGGTTCTGCGGTTTGCCCTTTGTCGTCGATGAGCGTGTGCTGGTGCCGCGTTCGCCGATTGCCGAGCTGATCGACCGTCATTTCGCCCCCTGGCTGCCGAGCGAACCGGCACGCATTCTTGACCTGTGCACCGGCTCCGGCTGTATCGGCATCGCCTGTGCCTACGAATTCCCCGAGGCGGAAGTGGTGCTGGGCGATCTGTCGTTCGATGCGCTGGAAGTGGCCAACCTCAACATCGAGCGCCACGGCCTGGAGGAACGCGTTTACTGCGTGCAGGGCGATGGCTTCGCCGGGTTGCCGGGGCAGCGCTTCGACCTCATCGTCTCCAACCCGCCTTATGTCGACGCCGAGGATTTCGCCGACATGCCTGCCGAATACCAGCACGAACCGGAGATGGGCCTGGCCTGCGGCGCTGACGGCCTGGATCTGGTGCGACGCATGCTGGCCGAAGCGGCCGATCACCTCAGCGAGCGTGGCGTGCTGATCGTCGAGGTGGGCAACAGCCAGGTGCATGTCGAAGCGCTGTACCCGGAAGTGGACTTCACCTGGCTGGACTTCCAGCGCGGCGGGCACGGCGTGTTCCTGCTGGCGGCCAAGCAGTGCCGTGAGCATCAGGCATTGTTTCGTTCGCGAGTGAATGGCTGAGCGGACATTTTTCGCGGCTGAAGCCGCTCCTACAGAGGGCGCGTAGTTGCGTAGGGTGGATGTCGCTTTTTACATCCACCACAACGGTGGATCGATAGAGCGCGATCCATCCTGCATATAAGTGTAGGAGCGGCTTCAGCCGCGATGGCTCAGCGTGTGGCGATCCAGATCAGCAAGCCCGCCTGAAACAGGCTGAACGCCACCAGGCAGGTGATGGTGAAGCGCAGGCCGCTGTCTTCTCGCTTGAGGCGTTCGATCCGATCTTCCAGTTTGCGCAGTTTGACGTCCTGCTCCTGCAGCGTCTGGTCGGCCTGCTGCAGCATCGCGGCGGCATCCAGCAACTCGATGATTTGCACCTTCTCGGCCTGCCAGTCGCCATGCAGCGAGCTGACCCGTGGCGCGCTGTAGAACGGCTTGAGCTGCAGCGGGTCGCTGTACTCGATGGTGAAACCCTGGGCCTTCAGCGCGTGGTCTCGGCGGGCGCGGGCCGCTTCGTTGAAGTTGTCCTTGGTCGGCAGGGCGCCACCCTCGACCTGATAGTGCGCGTATTGCTTGCGCGCCCAGGCGATGCCTTGGGCCATGAGAAAGCGCCCCAGGCCGCGATTGGCGGGGTCCACGCTGAGGCCCTTATCCGGGCCGAAGCGAACCTCCTTGCGCTGATGATCGGCCCAGACCTCCAACAGGTTGTTCTGCCGATGCAGGCGTTGGCCCGGCACCTGGATAGTCAGGCGCAGCAGGCTCAGATCCTTGGCATGACGCTCCACCCGGCCGAGCTGGACGAAACGCAGCGGCCGCGGCCCGGTTTCTCGGTCGACCGGCAGCGGCGCCAGGCGCAGCAGGCTGAATTGCTCGGCTGGCAGGTCCGCCCAGGGATGCGGCGCGGCAGGCGTTTCGCTTGTCGCCGCGTCGGCATCTGGCGCTGGTGCCTGCGGGGCTGGGTTCTCGCTCATGGGCGTCCTGTGTACTGTTCGGTGGCCTTCGATGCGTTATCGGCCATTTTCCTCAGCACTGGAGCGAATAAAGGACACGATCCGTTCGCCCAGCGCACGGGCCAAGGGTAGCTGCGGATCGTCGTAGGACGCTACCTGTTCGTTCCACGGCGCTGGGGTGATGCGCATGACGTGGTTCATGCTGGGGATCAGCGCCAGCTCGGCATCGGGTTTGGCCTGCTTGAGCACCTCGGCGTTGTCCGGGCTGACCTGGGCGTCGTGGGTGCCCTGCACGATCAGGGCGGGAATCTGCAGCGCGGCGAAGTTTTCTGCCGGGTCCTGACGCAGCAGGCTGATCAGGTAAGGCTGCACGCTGGGGCGATAGATCGCTTGCAACTCCTTGGGCACCTTGGGCTGCAGTTTGCCGCGGATCAGGTTGGCGAGGATGTGCCGGCTCTCGTCCAGCAACGGCGCTGGCAAGCGCATGGCCAGTTGCATGTCCAGCACCTGGCCGATCGGGTAGGCGGGGCCGGCGATGGAGACCAGCGCATCGGCCTGGCTACTAGGCGCGGCCAGGCTGGCGATCAGCGCCCCTTCGCTGTGGCCGATCAGAATCAGGCGGTCGAAGCGCGGATCCCCTCTGAGCAACCTGGCCCAGCCTTCGGCGTCGGCCACGTAGCGCTCGACGCTGAGGTCTTTTTCGTCAGGCGTGGCGGCGCGGCTGGCAGCGACGCCGCGCTTGTCGTAACGCAGGCTGGCGATGCCATGGCGTGCCAGTACCTGGGCCAGCTTTTTCAGTGCGTCGTTATGGCCGCCCTCGGGGTTGTTGCCATTGCGGTCGGTGGGGCCGGAGCCGGCAATCAGCAGCACCACCGGTACTGGCTTGTCGCTTTGCGGCACCAGCAGGCTGCCGTACAGGGTGCCCTGGGCGGTGTCGAGGCGGATGGGTGATTGCTGGGTGGTGCTGGCCTGGGCCAGGCCGGTGATCAGGGTGAGGGACAAGAGCAGTGCTCGTAGCATGATGAGGGCAGGGTAGTGGCAGACTGGCATTGGACGCGTTCGGCTGGCCAAGGTTCGGGGTGAACTGCAAGTTATCGGCAGGTATACTCGCCCACCTTGTGAATCGGGCCTGCGCAGCGCCGGGCCTGAGCTGAATTTCGCGGAGCGTCTTCCCATGTCCGGCAATACCTACGGCAAGCTGTTCACCGTTACCACCGCTGGCGAAAGCCATGGCCCGGCGCTGGTCGCCATCGTCGACGGTTGCCCACCCGGTGTCGAGATTTCCCTGGAAGACCTGCAGCGTGACCTCGACCGCCGCAAGCCGGGCACCAGCCGCCACACCACGCAGCGCCAGGAAGCCGACGAGGTGGAAATCCTCTCGGGTGTGTTCGAGGGCAAGACCACCGGCTGCTCCATTGGCCTGCTGATTCGCAACACCGACCAGAAGTCCAAGGACTACTCGGCGATCAAGGATCTGTTCCGCCCGGCCCACGCCGACTACACCTACCACCACAAATACGGCCTGCGCGATTACCGCGGCGGCGGCCGCAGCTCGGCGCGTGAGACGGCCATGCGTGTGGCGGCCGGGGCCATCGCCAAGAAATTTCTGGCCAGCCAGGGCATCGTCATTCGTGGCTACATGAGCCAGCTAGGCCCCATCGAGATCCCGTTCAAGACCTGGGACAGCGTCGAAGACAATGCCTTCTTCAGCCCCGATCCGGACAAGGTGCCGGAGCTCGAGGCCTACATGGATCAGTTGCGCCGCGACCAGGATTCGGTCGGCGCGAAGATCACCGTGGTCGCCGAAGGGGTGATGCCGGGCCTCGGCGAGCCGATCTTCGACCGTCTCGACGCCGAACTGGCCCACGCCTTGATGAGCATCAACGCGGTCAAGGGCGTGGAGATCGGCGCCGGCTTCGCCTGCGTTGCCCAACGCGGCACCGAGCACCGCGACGAGCTGACCCCGGAGGGTTTCCTCTCCAACAATGCTGGCGGCATCCTCGGTGGCATCTCCAGCGGCCAGCCGATCGTTGCCCATCTGGCACTGAAACCGACCTCCAGCATCACCACGCCGGGGCGCTCCATCGATGTCGACGGCAACCCGGTAGACGTGATCACCAAGGGCCGTCACGACCCGTGCGTGGGCATCCGTGCCACGCCGATTGCCGAGGCGATGATGGCCATCGTGCTGATGGATCACCTGCTGCGCCACCGTGGGCAGAACGCCGACGTGCGCGTCGCCACGCCGGTGCTGCCGCAACTGTGATCCGGGCGGGCGCGGCCCTGCCGTACTGGCGGCTGTCCGGCTTCTACTTCTTCTACTTCGCTCTGCTCGGGGGTACGGCGCCGTTTCTGGCGCTGTACTTCGACCACCTGGGCTTTTCCCCGGCTAGGATCGGCGAGCTGATCGCCATTCCCATGCTGATGCGTTGCCTGGCGCCGAACCTGTGGGGCTGGTTGGGTGACCACACAGGTCAGCGCCTGCTGATCGTGCGCTTCGGCGCGCTATGCACCCTGGTCTGCTTCGCCGGCATCTTCTTCAGCCAGAGCTACGCCTGGCTGGCGCTGATCATGGCCACCCACGCGTTCTTCTGGCATGCGGTGCTACCGCAGTTCGAGGTCATCACCCTGGCCCACCTGCGTGAGCAGGCGGCGCGCTACAGCCAGATTCGTCTGTGGGGCAGCATCGGTTTCATCGTCGCTGTGGTCGGCCTCGGCCTGCTGTTCGAGTGGTTGAGCCTGGACGCCTACCCGGCAGCGTTGCTGGTGATCATGGCCGGTATCGTCGTCAGCAGTTTCTGGGTGCCCAATGCGCAGCCTGTGCTGCGCCCGAGCACGCAGGAACCGGAGGGTTTTCTGCGCCAATTGCGCCGCCCCGGCATCCTCGCGTTCTACCTCAGCGTTGGGCTGATGCAACTGAGCAACGGCCCGTACTACACCTTCCTCACCCTGCACCTGGAGGGCGTTGGCTACAGCCGCGGCGCTATTGGTCTGTTCTGGGCGTTGGGGGTGGTGGCGGAGATCCTGCTGTTCCTGATCATGGCGCGGCTGCTGCAGCGCTATTCACTGCGTGCGGTGTTGCTGGCCAGCTTCCTGATCACCGCCGTGCGCTGGCTGCTGTTGGGGAGCCTGGCCCAGCACCTGCCGGTGCTGCTGCTGGCGCAGTGCATGCACGCTGCCACCTTCGGCGCTTTTCATGCCGCGTGCATCCACTTCGTGCAGCGCGGTTTCGCCGATCGCCAGCAGGGGCAGGCGCAGGCGCTGTATGTCAGCCTGGCCGGAATCGGCGGCGCGTTGGGCGCGCTGTATGCCGGTTACAGCTGGAAGAGCCTGGGCCCGGCCTGGACCTTCGCCATCGCCAGTCTGGTAGCCTTGCTGGCCGCCTTCATCATTGCCACCCGTCTGCCGCCCGAGCGGCCCTGAATCGAGTGAACCCGTCATGAGCAGCCTCGCCGTCTACCTGCATACCGCTCCGGAACTGCCGAACAAGGTACTGAACCACGCCGAAGACATCGCCAGTACCCTGGCGACGGTGGGCATCGACTATCGCCAGGTGGAGCTGCCGGCTGCATTACGCCCTGGCTGCGAACAGGCCGAGTTCGACGCGGCCTATGGCCTGTGGCTGCAGGCGTTCATGAGTGAGGAAGGCCATGTGCAGCAGGAGCTGTTCAACCTGCAGCGCAACCATCCGCAGAAACTGGAGCTGCGTGCGCGGCATCTGGATGAGCAGTCGCAGTCGACGGCCAGTGCCTGGTTGTTCCTCGGTGGTTTCGCTCAGCTCAGCCTGCACCTCGACGACCACGTTTACATGCTGCAGGGCGAGAAGGGCGACCTGCTGTCACTGCCGGCCGGCACCCGCTATTGGTTCGACCTGGGGGAAGAGCCGCATGCGCTGGTGGTGCGCCTGAGCGCCAGCGAGGATGCACCTGTGCGCAGTGACGACGATATCGCCAGCCGTTTTGCCCGGCTCGGTGATTGAGGGAACCTGCGCCACTCGGCAGCTATCCTATGAAGGCAACCTTTCAGACAGGAGTGTCGTCATGGGTTCTACCTTCAATGGCCTGATTGGCCTGGTCATCCTCGCCCTGGATATCTGGGCCATCATCAACGTGATCAAGAGCAGCGCCGAGACCGGGATCAAGATTCTATGGATTCTGCTGATCGTGCTGTTGCCAGTGATCGGTCTGATCATCTGGGCGCTGATGGGGCCGCGCGGCAACGTCAGGATATGAAGCGCCTCTGCCTGCTGGTCTTGGTGCTGCTGCCGCTGTTCAGTGTGGCAGCAGATAACGCCGACGCCTGGCAGGAACTGCGCGAAGGCCGTGCGCTGTTGCTCATGCGCCATGCCACGGCGCCAGGCACAGGCGATCCGGCGAACTTCCGTCTGGATCGCTGTGAAACCCAGCGCAACCTGAACGATCAGGGGCGCTCTGAGGCCCGCCGCTGGGGCGAGTTGCTCGCCAGCCAGGGGATCGAGCAGCCGCGCCTTCTCAGCAGTCGCTGGTGCCGCGCGCAGGATACGGCCAGCAACATGCGGCGCGGCCCGGTACAGCCATTCGCTGCATTGGATTCGTTCTTCGGCCAGCCCGAGGATGGTGCCGAGCAGACCGCCGAGCTGATTCGCCAGATCAACGAGTTGCCTGCTGGTGAGCCGTTGGTGCTGGTTTCCCATCAGGTCAATATCACCGCCCTGACCGGCATCTTTCCCGCTTCGGGTGAGGGGCTGATTCTGGCTTTGCCACTGCGTCCACGTGCTGAGCCTTTGGCGCGTATACCCGTGCCCTAGACTACAAAGCCAGTTGTGCCTGTGCCGGCTGCAACACACCCTCGAGCTCCAGCAACTGCTGCTTGCGCGGCAGCCCACCGGCATAGCCGGTAAGGCTGCCGTCACGGCCGATGACGCGATGGCAAGGCACGATGATGGAGATCGGGTTGGCGCCATTGGCTGTCCCCACTGCGCGCACTGCCTGCGGCTTGCCGATGACATGGGCCAGTTCCGAATAGCTGCAGGTGCGGCCATAGGGGATGGCCAGTAGCGCTTGCCAGACCGATTGCTGGAATGCCGTGCCCTTCGGCGCCAGGCTCAGCTCGAATTGCCTGCGCTTGCCGGCGAAATATTCGTCCAACTGGCTGCAAACGGCATCCAGCTCGCGGCCAGCCGGCTGCCAATGATCTTCGATGCGCCAGGGGCGACTGTCCAACTCCATCAGCAGCAACTGCAGGCCGCTGGCGTCGGCTGCGATGAACAGCGGGCCGACCGGGCTGTCGTGGTAACGGTAATGCATGGCTCAGCCTCCCGAATAGTTATGCCAGAGATGCGCCGCCGCATAAGCGCGCCACGGACGCCAGGCTTCGGCGCGTGCTTTCAGGCGACGTGTATCGATGCCTTCCGCTCCCCAGACGGGCGCCTTGAGCAGGCCCAGGTCGCTGGCCGGAAAGGCGTCCGCTTCACCGAATGCGCGCAGGGCGATGTATTCCGCCGTCCACGGACCGATACCCGGTAAGGCGCAGAGTCGTTCGATCAACGCTACGCTGCCTTCTTCCAGATCAAGTCTCAGGCTGCCGTCGGCGATGCGCGCGGCGAAATGCTGCAAGGATTGCACACGCTTGCCGGGCATGCCGATGCCGCTCAAGTCTGCTTCGGCAAGTGCTTGCGGCGAGGGAAACAGATGGCTGATGCCCAGCGATTCCGGGGTTTCGATGCGTGCGCCGACACGCTGCACTAGACGCCCGACGATGGTGACCGCCGCCTTGACCGTGACCTGTTGGCCGACGATGGCGCGCACCGCCTGTTCGAACGGGTCGAACGCCACCGGCAGACGCAGCCCGGGATTGCGTTGCAACAGCGGCGCGAGCAATTCATCGGCGCTCAGGTGCTGGGCAATTGCCTCGGGTTCGCTGTCGAGGTCGAACATGCGCCGCACACGTTGTTCGAGTTGATCGAGATGCGCTGGCGTGGCCAGACGACAGCGCAGTTCCAGCGCGTTCTGCCCCGGCAGCGGCGCAACCCGCAGCCAGCCGGGTGTGCCATCGAGGCTGAAGCCGCGGCTGTAACTGTCCACGCTCAGTGACTCCAGCCCGGGAATCGCGCGCAGGGCGAAGTGGCTGTGGAACTGTTGCCAGTCCCAGGGCGGTTGGTAGGGCAGAAGCAGCGTGATGATATTCATGGCTGCACCCTAGCGCGGGGTTCGAGCGTTGTCAGCGTGAAGATGACTTTCAAACTATGCCGACCTGGCCAGTATCCGGGGCGCGGTGCGCACGGCGCACCTGAAGCGCATACCGAAGGCGCACGAGCTTTTAGTAGAGTGCGCCGCACGCACCAGGGGCTCCACGACACCCTAGGTGCCACGTTGATAACGCCCCGGCGTGGTGCCTTTCCAGCGCTTGAAGGCGTGGATGAAGTTGGACAGCTCGCCGTAACCCAGGCGCTCGGCGATTTCCTCCAGGCTCAGGCCGCCGGCGGCCAGCAGCTCTTCGGCCAGCGCCTGACGCACTTCATCCTGCAGCGCGCGGAAGCTGGTGCCTTCTTCGATCAGGCGCCGGCGCAGGGTACGGCTGCTCAGGTGCAGGCGCTCTGAGACCTGCTCCATATCGGCGATCTGCCCCGGCGATTGCAGCAGCAACTGGCGCACGCGTCCGGCCAGGCCCTGATGCCATTGATGACGCGCCAGCAATGCCTGGCATTGCTGCTCGCAGGCACTGACCAGTTGCGGGTTGGCGCGTGGCAATGGGTTGTCCAACAGGTCGGCGGTAAAACCCAGGCGATTGTGCGCCGCGCCAAAGCGAGGCATCTGGCCGAAGGCAGCGATAAAGGGCGAAACGTCAGCCGGCGCAGCTTGGCGCAGCTCCACGTCCAGCAATCGCAGCGTGCTACCGAGCAGCTCGCGCACGACCACCAGGGCACCAAGCATGTCGCGCTGCACGATGAAGTCATGCAGCGCCGGGGGCAGGGCGCTGTCGTCGAAATTCAGGTTGGCGACGGCGTCATCCACGCTCAGGCTGATGCGGGTGAAGGCATAGGTCAGGCCGTGATAGCGCAGGCCCAGCTCGGCGGCCTGGCGTACCGTGGCGCTGCTGAGAATGGCGTAACCCCAGGCGCCATAGGTGGTCAGGTGGTAGCGCCGACCGGCCTGCAGGCCAAGGTCACCGACTGCGGGCAGCGCCTCGATCAGGTTGGCGATCAGTTGCAGTTCACGCTGCGCGTCGATCTCCCCGTTCAGGCTGGCCAACTGCAGCGGACTGAGCCCGGTTTCATGCAGGCATCTGTCCAGGCTCAGGCCAAGGTCGAGCCCCAGCTGGGTGAGCAGCTGGATACTGATGATGCTGCGGCGTGCGGGCCAGGGCGCTGACATAGATTGTCCGAAAATCACAATATCCTGGCCGACTATGCCATAACCCGGGTAGGGCGAGGCAAGTAGCATCTGCTCATCGCCATACACGGGTCACTACAATGCACAACAACCCCCGTACGAACGCGCCTTGGCGCGTATTGATCATCGGCAGCGGTTTTGCCGGTCTGGGCCTGGCCATGCAATTGCGCAAGGCCGGTGAGGACGATTTCCTGTTACTGGAAAAGGCCGGCGAGGTCGGCGGTACCTGGCGCGACAACAGTTATCCGGGCGCTGCCTGCGACGTGCCTTCGCACCTGTATTCCTTCTCATTCGAGCCCAAGCACGACTGGTCACGCAAGTTCGCCCCGCAGGCGGAAATCCACGCCTATATCCTGCAGTGCGTGGAGAAACACCGGCTACGCCCGCATATCCGTCTCAATAGCGAAGTGCTCGGCGCCGAGTTCGATGCCGAGCGCGGTATCTGGCGCGTCGAGTTGGCGGGAGGCGAGGTGATCAAGGCCCAAGCGCTGGTCAGTGCTTGTGGCCAGCTCAACCGGCCGGCCTACCCGAAGCTGCCCGGTTTGGAGCATTTCCGTGGCGAGGCTTTTCACTCGGCGCGTTGGCGGCATGACCTCGATCTGACCGGCAAGCGCGTAGCGGTGATCGGCACCGGCGCTTCGGCGATCCAGTTCGTGCCGCAGATCCAGCCCAAGGTCGCCAGCCTGAGCCTGTTCCAGCGTTCGGCTGCCTATGTGCTGGCCAAGCCGGATCGCCCCTACCGCGCTTGGGAGATGGCCCTGAAACGTCATTTGCCGCTGTGGCAGCGCGCCGACCGTCTTGTGCAATACCTGCATCATGAGGTCCGGGCGCTGGCCTTCATCCGCTTTCCCTGGCTGATGCGCCTGTTCCGCCACAGCTTCACCCGCCATCTGCAACGGCAGATGCCCGAGGCTGGCAAGCGTGCGCACTTGCAGCCGGATTACCCCATGGGCTGCAAGCGCATCCTGATCAGCAACGACTACTTTCCTGCGCTGGCGCAGGCCAATGTCGAGGTCGTCGACGCGTCGATTCGCGAGGTACGTGAACATTCGCTGGTGACGGCCGATGGCCGTGAGCACCCCTGCGATGTGCTTATCTACGGCACCGGCTTTACTGCCACCGATTTCCTTGCGCCGATGCGTATTCGTGGCCTCGATGGGATGGAGCTGAACCAGGCCTGGAAGGAGGGCGCTGAAGCTTACAAGGGCATCAGCGTCAGCGGCTTTCCCAATCTGTTCCTGCTCTATGGGCCGAACACCAACCTCGGCCACAACTCCATGCTCTATATGCTGGAGAGCCAATACGCCTACGTGCTGGGCTGCCTGCAGGCGCTGCGCGAGCAGCGGCTGCGCTACCTCGACCTGCGGCCGACGGTGCAGCGTCACTACAACGCCGAGTTGCAACAGGCGACTCATCGAACGATATGGGAACAGGGCTGCGACAGCTGGTACAAGACCGCTACCGGCAAGAACACCAACAACTGGCCGGGGTTTACCTTCACCTACCGCCTCATGACCCGTACTCCGGAGCTTGCCGACTATGACTGCGTCCGCTGACTTCAAAGCCCCCGCTGCCGAGCAGATGCTGCTGCGTGGCCTGTTGCGTGGCTTTCTGCGCCTGTTCTTCCGCGGCCTGGTGCGACCGCCGATGCCGGTGGCCGGGCAGCGGCGTGTGCTGCGTGCACTCACCACCATCACCCTGACCCCGCGCGGCGTCAGCCGCAGCGCCGCGACCTTGGCCGGGCGCCCCTGCGAATGGCATCGACCGCCTGCCAGCAGCGGCAGCGTGCTGCTCTATCTGCACGGCGGCGCCTTCATGATCGGTGGGCCGGATACGCATCGCGGCATCTGCGCCAGCCTGGCCAAGCGCGCCGCCCTGGAGGTCTGCGCGCTGGACTACCGCCTGGCGCCGGAGCACTCCTATCCGGCGGCGCGCGATGACGTGGTGGCGGCTTACCAGGCGCTACTGGAGGCCGGCTATAAGCCACAGCAGATCGCCATTGGCGGCGACTCGGCCGGCGGCAATCTGAGCCTGGTCGGTTGTCTGCGCATCCTCGAACTTGGCCTGCCGGCGCCTGCCGCACTGGTGTGCTTCTCGCCGGTTACCGATTTCACCGGCGAGCAGATGCACGAACCGCTGGCCGGTGACCCGTTGATCCACCCCAGCTGGGTCGAGCAGGCCGCGCAGTTGTATTGCCCAGCAGACCTGCCGCGTAATGATCCGGGCATGTCGCCGCTGTTCGCCGACCTCAGCCAACTGCCGCCGACGCTGATCCAGGTGGGTGAAGACGAGCTATTGCTCAACGACAGCCTGCGCCTGGCCGAGCGCGCCAAGGCGGCCGGGGTGAATGTGCGCCTGGAGCGTTATTCGGGGGTGTGGCACGTGTTCCAGGCACATGTCGGTATGTTACGCGCGGCGGATTACGCCATCGCCCGTGTGGCGGCCTTTCTCCGTGAACGGGGCGTGTGATGAACAACATCCTCATCAGCGGCGCCGCATCGGGCATTGGTGCCGCCACCGCGCGGCTGTTTCACGCGCGGGGCTGGTGCGTCGGGTTGCTCGACGTCGATGAAAAGGCGCTGGCAGCCTTGGCCAGCGAGCTGGGCGGTGCCTGGCATGCGCCGCTGGATGTGGTCGATGCCGCGGCGGTGAAAGCCGCGCTGGCCGACTTCTGCGCGCAGAGCGGTGGCCAGTTGCGCCTGTTGTTCAATGGCGCAGGTATTCTGCGCACCGGTGCCTTCGCCGATATCGAGCTGGAGCAGCACACACGCCTGGTACAGATCAATGTGCTCGGTGTGCTCAACCTCTGCCATGCGGCCTTCGCTTATCTCAAGGCCACGCCAGAGGCGCAGGTGATCAACATGGGCTCGGCCTCGGGGCTCTACGGCGTGCCACAGCTGGCCAGCTATTCGGCCAGCAAGTTCGCTGTACGCGGCCTGACCGAGGCGCTGGAGCTGGAGTGGCGCGAGCACGGCATCCGCGTGGGCGACCTGATTCCGCCATTCGTCGACACACCGATGGTGCGCAGTCAGGCGCAACGTCCGCCCGTGATGCGTCGCCTGGGCGTGCGCCTGGAAGCCGAGCAGATCGCCGAAGCAGCCTGGAAACAGGCCCACGCCAGCACCGTGCATCGCCCGGTAGGGTTGCAGTTCGGGTTGCTGTTCAACCTTGGGCAGATCACGCCGGGGTGGATCAACAGGTTGCTGATGGGCTGGCTCAGTCGCCCGTGAATTCAGGTGAGGTGCTCAGGCTGGCCAATTGCCGTCGGTCGTCGGCTTTGTCACAAAGGCTTTCTGCACGACGCCAATCTCGCGTTTAGCGGCTACTCTAGAGGTGACGGTTTTCAGCCCGGCGTTCTGCCAGGCAGTCGTCGATACGCTTGCAGTAGACACATCGAGCACCAGCTCGATTCTCGGGGCGGCGCCAGTTGGGTGCTTCTGTAAACGCAGGGCGTTTTCAGAGGTTTCCGGTAGGAGCCGCGACACCGTCCGTAGGGCGGTCGCATTGGGAAAGCGGTTAATCCATCCATAGCCTGAGAGGGGGTCGTTTATGAGCACAGCCTTCCACGAAGACTCCAGCACCTCGGTGCTGCGTCGGATGAAAGAAGGGGGATTCGACTTCGCCCAGTTTCACCCGATCGAGTTCTACGCCATCTTTCCCGACGAAGAACGGGCCAAAATGGCGGCCAGAAACTTTCGCGGCGAGTCGCTCAACGCTCAGATATCCGCCCGTGAGGACGGCATCTGGCACCTGCAAATCAGCAAAGTGATGTACGCCACCCATGCCGGTATCGGCGAGTTCGAACATGACCTGGAGTCCATCGTCGTCCCGCTGGGCGGCAAGATGGATGGCTGGGGCGTTACCCAGGAGGTGAAAGCGTCAGCTATGCGTTAGGGAAACACTGAAAAAGCTGTCATGCCCGCGCAAGCGGGCATCCAGAACCAGCGAATTACCTGGGCTCCCGCCTTCGCGGGAGTGACGATAAATGGCTTTTTCAGAACACCCTCAGGTGCGGACGCAGCGGCGTCCATCAGCTCAGACCATCGGCCGGTTGTCCGGCCGATGGCTTCAAACCCCAGCCCACCTCGACTTGCCAATCCTTCTCGCGCAGACTGCGCGGCGGAGGTAGCTATGGCCGATGTTCTGATCCTGACTCATATCGATTATTGCCCGCCAGCCCACCTGGCGCAGGTGCTGCAGGCGCGTGGCTGCAGTTTCGACGTGCTGCGCGTCGATCTGGGTGAACTGCACGGTTACGACCTGGAGCGGCCCAAGGCGGTCGCCGTGATGGGCGGGCCAATGAGCGTCAATGACCCACTGGCCTGGATCGCCGACGAAGTGGCTGCGCTGCAGCGTTTTATCGCACGTGACATTCCCATCATCGGTCACTGTCTGGGCGGCCAGCTGCTGGCCAAGGCTCTGGGCGCCACCATCCGCCGCATGCCCTACACCGAGGCGGGTTGGCAGCGTATGCAGCGTCGCGCAGAGGCAGCCGATAGCCCCTGGCTGGCGCATTTGCCTGAAGCGTTCAGCATTTTTCAGTGGCATGGCGACACCTTCGCCCTGCCTGAAGGCGCCCAGCTGCTGCTGAGCAGCCGCTGGTGCGACAACCAGGCTTTTGCCTGGGGTGACAAGGTGCTGGCGCTACAGGGCCACCCGGAGATGACCGAAGATCTGATCGAACTCTGGCTAGACGACTGGGCGCATCTGCTCGATGCCAGCCAGCCCAGCCAGCAGAGCATCGCCGACATGCGCGACGACCTGGGTGGCAAAGTTAGGGCGCTGAATCAAGCCGCGAAGGGTTTCTACGTGCACTGGCTGAGACTGGCAGGGCTTTGAGCTTGGAGAAGGGCGAGGCAGCATCGGCGCTTCGCCGCAGCTCAAAGCTCGTCAGGGATCAATGCCAGAAGATCCGTCACACCAATATCCACGCCGGCCTGGGTCAGTAGCGTCGTTGCCTGCCCGCGATGATGCGTCTGGTGGTTGAACAGGTGCATCAGCAGGGCGAAGAAGTGCTTTTGCGCGGCCACACCCTTCATGTTGTGGTAGCTCAGCGGCTGGTCTAGATGTTCTTCGCCCATCTCGGCGGCCAGGGCTTCGATGTAACTGTCCAGCTGTTTACGCAGTGCGGCCAGCTCGCGTATATCCGCACCCATCGGTTGATCCAGGCGCGTCGGCGCTTCCAGCTCTACGAGAGTCTGCAATGCCCGGAAGTTCGCTGGGTGCGTGGTATAGCGCCCAAGCCAGATCCGGTCGGCCACCAGCAGATGATTGAGCGTGCCGAGGATCGAGCCGAAGAACGCACCTCGCTCGGCACTCAGCGCTTCGTCAGGCAGGGTGGAAGCTGCCGCGTAGAGCCGTTCGTTCATCCAACTGTTGTAGCGCGCCATCAGGCGGATATGGTCGACTCTCTGCATGGCCATTACCTGTGCTTGTTCTTTCAGAAACGCTCATCGGCAATGGCCGGTAGCACCAGCTCACGCACGTAACTGGCATCGGACAGGCTCAGTAGCGTTCGCACCAGAGCGACGACATCGTGCAGTGGAATCAGCTGACCTTCGCCATTTTGCGCCGCCTGTTCAACCGGTGTATGCAGGCCATCCTGGGTATTGAGGTAGCCCAGTTGCAGGCAGGTGACGGCCAGACGCTGATCGCGAAAACCTTCGCGCAGGGTCTCGGCTATGCCTTTGAGGGCGAACTTGCTGGCGCCGAAGGTGACTTCCGGGCGGCCACTCTGTGGCAGGGCCGAGGTGGAACCGGTGAGAATCAATTGCGGCTTGGCGCCGCCGAGCAGGCGCGGTAGCAGGCGTTTGAGCAGCAGCAAGGTCGCGCCGATATTGACGCTGACCATCTCGAGAATCTGCGCGTCGTCGTCCTGCAGAAAGCTGTAGTCATCCTCGAACGCGCGGGTTTCCCAGATCCCCAGGTTGTAGATGATCGCATCCAGATGCTGTGGCGCCTGGGCTTCGATGTCGTCCACGGCCTGCAGCGGATCACTCATATCCGCCTCGATCCACTGGATACCCGTGGCCAGGTCGGCCGGGCGGCTACGCGAAATCCCGATCAACTCGTGGCCTTGCGTCAAGCCGTCTACCAGCGCACGGCCGAGACCTCGGCTGGCTCCGATCACCATGATGCGCATCCTGTGCCTCCTTGATTCATGCAGGGTTCTTCCATGGCTCCGGCGAGGGCAACGCTCGCCCGAGAGGAAGACTGGGACGTTAAGTGGGGAACTGGTGGTGGGTCAAACGGGGTATGCCAGACAAAGACTTATCGTGTGGGGGATTGCTCTCACCGTCACTCCCGCGAAGGCGGGAGCCCAGAGAGTTGTTCTGGGTTCCCGCCTGCGCGGGAACGACGTTCGCTGCAGGTGATGCAGGCTCGCAGGTGGTGGCGACTACTGACCGTCCGGCTCCGACCATACGGCAAACTCGTTGCCACCCGGTTCGACGAAATGAAAACGCCTGCCACCGGGGAAGGAAAAGATCGGTTTGACGATTTCCCCACCGGCAGCCTCGACCTTGGCCAGGGTGTCTTCCAGCTGTGCGCTGTAGAACACGATCAGCGCGCTGCCGCTGTCGCTGCGCGCGGACATCTCGGCGCTGAAGAAACCACCATCCAGGCCTTCGTCGGCGAAGGCGGCGTAATCGGGACCGTAGTCCGTGAATCGCCAGCCGAAAGCGGCCTGGAAGAATGCCTTGGTGGCCGGCAGATCGCGGGTTGGGTATTCGACGTAATTGATCTTCTCGTGGGCAGGCATGCCGGGTTCCTTGGCAGTGAAAGAGTGGGAGTTACTGACGTGATTTGGCCAAGTCGATGGCGGCCTGGATAGCAGCACGTGCTTGCGGGCTGTTTTTCCAGCAAGTCGAGCCCAACTGACCGGCTACTGCGATGACGACATCGCCGACGCTGGCTTCGGCCAATTCCTGAAGCGAGTCGATGCCGATCTGCTCGAGTCGTTGCACGACAGTCGGGCCTACGCCTTTAACGTTCAGAAGGGCTTGGTGTTCGTCGGTTGGGAAGGGCATTGGGTCGGGAACCGAATAATGAGTCAGGGAGATAAGCGGAGCACTATCCACCTGAAGGGCTATTAGTTTTGTGGCCGAGATGGGTGAAAAGTCAGATTCCCGTCCCGATCTTGTTACCGAGCTTTATATCCAGCTCATACAGAATACGGTCGGCCTCCTCGAACGGTAATTTGGGACTGACTAGCTTGTGTAAGGCGTCGAGGTAGTCGAAGTAGATGTCGCAGGAGATGCTCAGATACCGCTTATTAAGCTTCTGAGGCTTGGTAGGGTATTTGGCTTTGCCAGGATGGATGATTCGATAAACGCGATCATCGATTATCTGAAACACCGATGGATTCAAGAACCTGAGGATCGTCGAAGCCATTGGTAGTGCGACCCCCGGGGTCGTTAACAGCTTTTGCAGGAGTTCTTCGGCTTGCCGGTGTTCTTTAGCTTTAAGTGTTCCGGCACCCTTGAGTTCGTCCAGAAGATCGCTCTGGATGTTCGGGAAACGATTGAGCTTCCACAGCACAATTTCGTAGAAGGTTTTGAGGTCAAGATCTTCTGGTTTGAGCATATCAAGCTTCGTAGTCAGCTCGCTTTGGTAGTTGTACTCCTCCAGCAATGTCCTGGGATTGTCACCCCAGATATGTTTGTACTTGGAGATTAGTTCAGTCATCCGGCGTTCCTCATAAGGTCTTACGAGCACGCAATGGGGAAAGCGCTGTGCTTATTCGCCCGCAACTGCGTCCGTGAGCTAGGCGAAGCATCATGCTGTCGCCATCGACCAGATTTGAAACCCGACAGAACAGAGTAGTCCGAGCAGGACCAGGGCTCTGTCCCCAAAGCTCTTGGCAGAGCGTGCGGACAGTGCTGCGAGAAAGATGCCTACCGATGCGCCGGTATTCGCGATGGCGAAGCTTCTTTCATAGTTGCTGAACCAGAATGCCGCCGCGCAGAGGATGAGAGCGGCCAGTAGCAGTACGAGTATCGAGTTGAAAAAGGTGAGCGCGTAGTTTTTGTCTTCGCTGCTATCCATGCGAGAAAAGTCCTTGTAACTGGTAAGTCTGGAGGAGGGGCAAGCCGCCTGCGGGAAGGATGAGGATTCGCTCGCCCACCTGCAATGGTCTTCGTCTGAACGAACAGAACCGTGGCAGGTTATACACCAGACCGTGCAGCTGCTGGCAAGTGGTAACCAGGCGAACAGCTTCGATTTAGAGGGGCTATGGGGGGCGCGATTGTTTGCAGAGCTGCCTGCCGTGCTGTGGAGGAAAGGCGCAGCGGTTGAGCCGCTGCGCCTTTTGTTTCAGCGGTTGAAGCGTTCGACCAGGGCGTATTGGCCCTGTGCGGTGTTGGTCAGGGCTTCGCTTAGTTTGGCGGTATCGTTGGCTTCGCCGGCGGTCTGGTCGGCCAGTTGGGCGATGGTGGTGATGTTCTGGTTGATCTCGTCGGCGACGGCGCTTTGTTCTTCCGCTGCTGCGGCGATCTGGTTGGCCATGTCGGCAATATTAGCCACCGAGTCACTGATGCCGGACAGCGCCTGATCGGCCTGCAGCACGCGCTCGACGCCTTCGTCGGCCTGCTTGCGGCCGATTTCCATGGTCAGCACGGCTTCTTCGGCAGTGCGCTGCAGCTTGGCGATCAGGGCGTGGATCTGTTCGGTGGACTCGGCAGTGCGTTGCGCCAGCGAGCGCACCTCGTCAGCCACCACGGCGAAGCCGCGGCCCATTTCGCCGGCGCGGGCCGCTTCGATGGCGGCGTTGAGGGCGAGCAGGTTGGTCTGGTCGGCGATGCCTTTGATCACGTCGACCACGCCACCGATTTCGCTACTGTCCTGGGCCAGGCGGGTAACCGTTTCACCGGTATCGCCCACCGATTGCGACAGGCGCTGGATGGCTTGGCGGGTTTCCGCGGCGATGGTGCGGCCTTCGCTGGTCAGGCGGTTGGCTTCCTGGGTGGCGATGGCAGTGCGGGCGACGTTGCTGGCCACTTCCAGGGTGGTAGCGGCCATTTCGTTGACGGCGGTGGCAACCTGTTCGGTCTCGCTGCGCTGGCGCTCGAGACCGGCCGAGCTGTTGTGCGCGAGCTTGTCGGCTTCACGCGCTTGTAGGGTGAGTTGCTCGGCCGTGTCTTGCAGGCGGGTGAGGCAGGTTTTAAGCCGTGCTTCCTGGCTGAGCATGGCCATTTCCAGGCGTGCTTCGGCGCCACGGCTGTCAGTGTACATCTGCGCGATCAGCGGGTCTGAGGTGCTTTGCTCGGCAATGCGTAGCAGGCGTTTGACGCCGCGAGTCTGCCAGGCGATGCCGGCCAGACCCAGTGGTACGGAGAGCACGGCGGCGAGGATGAAGCCCCAGTTGCTGCCCATCCAGTGACCGATCAGGAAACCGATCTGGCTGACCAGGATGAAGGGCATCCACGCCTGGACGATGGGCAGCCACTGGTTGCTGGATGGAATGGCCGATTTGCCGGCGTTGATCCGGGCGTACAGCGTTTCGGCGCGGCGTACTTGCTCGGCGGTCGGTTTGACGCGGACGGATTCGTAACCGACGACCTGGTTGTTTTCGGTCACGGGTGTGACGTAGGCGTTGACCCAGTAGTGGTCACCGTTCTTGCTGCGGTTCTTGACGATACCCATCCACGGACGGCCCTTCTTCAGGGTCGTCCACATATGCTCGAACACGGCGGACGGAACGTCCGGGTGGCGCACGATGTTATGTGGCGCTCGCAGCAGCTCTTCACGACTGAAACCGCTGATGTCGACGAAGGCGTCGTTGCAGTAGGTGATTTGCCCTTTGAGATCGGTGGTGGATATCAGGCGTTGTTGCGCAGGAAAAGTGCGCTCACGCTGAGTGACCGGCTGGTTGTTACGCATGGCAGGTATCCGTCGTTGTAATGCCCTGTCATCGGCCGACGAGCGGCAAAGTTGAGGGCTGAATCCATTTTTGGCGAGTGTAAACGCTTTTTGAATGACGTCACATTTCTGTCGCGGCGTTGGCCATCTCTGGCTCGACGGATAAGGAGGCCCTACCGCCAGTGGCGGCAGGGCAGGTGCATCAGTTGGCGATCATCTGGCGCAGCACGTAGTGCAGGATACCGCCGGCCTTGAAGTATTCGACCTCGTTGAGGGTGTCGATGCGGCACAGCACCTCGACTTCCTCGTGCGCGCCGTCTTCACGGGTGATGATCAGCGTCAGTGGCATCTGCGGGCGCAGTTCCACGCCTTCCAGGCCTTCGATGGCCAGCACTTCCTGGCCGGTCAGTTTGAGGCTGGTGCGGTCGGTGCCCGGTTTGAACTGCAGCGGCAGCACGCCCATGCCCACCAGGTTGGAGCGGTGGATGCGCTCGAAGCTCTCGGCGATCACCGCCTTGACCCCCAGCAGGTTGGTGCCCTTGGCCGCCCAGTCGCGGCTGGAGCCGGTGCCGTATTCCTTGCCGGCGATGATCAGCAGCGGCATACCTTCGGCCTGGTAGCGCATGGCCGCGTCGTAGATCGCCAGCTTCTCGCCGCTCGGCACGTACAGGGTATTGCCGCCTTCCTCGCCGCCGAGCATTTCGTTGCGGATGCGGATGTTGGCGAAGGTACCGCGCATCATCACTTCATGGTTGCCGCGGCGCGAGCCGTAGGAGTTGAAGTCGGCCTTGTCCACGCCGTTGTCGCGCAGGTAGCGTCCGGCCGGGCTGTCGGCCTTGATGTTGCCGGCTGGCGAGATGTGATCGGTGGTCACCGAGTCGCCAAGCAGGGCGAGGATGCGCGCCTCGCGGATATCGGTGATGCGCGGCGGATCGCCGGCGATGTTCTCGAAGAACGGTGGATGCTGGATGTAGGTGGAGTCGCCTTGCCAGGCATAGGTATCGGCCTTGGGGACCTCGATGGCCTGCCATTTCTCGTCGCCGGCGAAGACTTCGGCGTATTCCTTGCGGAACATGGCGGTGTCGACTTTGGCGATGGCCTCGGCGATTTCGGCCTGGGTCGGCCAGATATCCTTGAGGTACACCGGTTGGCCATCCTTGCCGGTGCCGAGGGCATCGTTCGTCAGGTCGAGGCGCACGCTGCCGGCCAGGGCGTAGGCGACCACCAAGGGCGGTGAGGCCAGCCAGTTGGTTTTCACCAGTGGATGCACGCGGCCCTCGAAGTTGCGGTTGCCGGAGAGCACCGAGGCAACGGTCAGATCGGCCTGAGTGATGGCTTTCTCGATGGGCTCGCGCAGCGGCCCGGAGTTGCCGATGCAGGTGGTGCAGCCGTAACCCACCAGGTCGAAGCCGAGCTTCTCCAAGTAGGGCGTCAGGCCGGCGGCGTCGAAGTACTCGGTGACCACCTTGGAGCCAGGGGCCAGCGAACTCTTCACCCAGGGCTGGCGCTGCAGGCCCTTTTCCACGGCTTTCTTGGCCAGCAGGCCGGCGGCCATCATCACGCTGGGGTTGGAGGTGTTGGTGCAGGAGGTGATGGCGGCGATCACCACGGCGCCGTCTTGCAGGCGATGGGTGTGGCCGTCGTCTTCATAGTCGACTCCGCCGCTTTGCTTGTCGCCGCCCACGGCGGTACCGCCGCCACCCTCGCTAAGCATGCGGCCCTCTTCCTTGGCGGCCGGCTTGAGCTGCAGGCCGACGAAGTCGTCAAAGGCCTGGCTGACCTGGCCCAGGGAGACGCGATCCTGCGGGCGCTTCGGCCCGGCCAAGCTGGCTTCGACGCTGCCCATGTCCAGGCTCAGGCTGTCGGTGAATACGGGTTCGGCGCCCGGCTCACGCCACAGGCCCTGGGCCTTGCTGTAGGCCTCGACCAGTTGCACGGTGGCGTCCGGACGGCCGGACAGGCGCAGGTAGCCGAGGGTGATGTCGTCCACCGGGAAGAAGCCGCAGGTGGCGCCGTATTCCGGGGCCATGTTGGCGATGGTGGCACGGTCTGCCAGCGGCAGATCAGCCAGGCCGTCGCCGTAGAACTCGACGAATTTGCCCACCACGCCTTTCTTGCGCAGCATCTGGGTGACGGTGAGCACCAGGTCGGTGGCGGTGATGCCTTCTTTCAGCTTGCCGCTTAGCTTGAAGCCGATCACCTCGGGAATCAGCATCGACACCGGCTGGCCGAGCATGGCCGCTTCCGCCTCGATGCCGCCGACGCCCCAGCCGAGTACGCCGAGGCCGTTGATCATGGTGGTGTGCGAGTCGGTGCCGACCAGGGTGTCTGGGTAGGCGAGGGTGACGCCGTCTTCTTCCTTGGTCCACACGGTGCGCGCCAGGTACTCGAGGTTGACCTGGTGGCAGATGCCGGTGCCCGGCGGCACCACGCTGAAGTTGTCGAAGGCGTGCTGGCCCCAGCGCAGGAAGGCGTAGCGCTCGCCGTTGCGCTGCATTTCCAGCTCGACGTTGTCGTGGAAGGCGCTGGAGGAGGCGTAGCGGTCGACCATTACCGAGTGGTCGATGACCAGATCCACCGGCGACAGCGGGTTGATCCGTTGCGGGTCGCCGCCGGCCTTGGCCATGGCATCGCGCATGGCGGCCAGGTCGACCACGGCGGGTACGCCGGTGAAGTCCTGCATCAGCACGCGTGCCGGGCGGTACTGGATCTCGCGGTCGGAGCCGCGCTGGTCGAGCCAGTCGACCATGGCTTGCAGATCCTGCGGTTGTACGGTGTGGCCGTCTTCGTTGCGCAGCAGGTTTTCCAGCAGCACCTTGAGCGACTTGGGCAGGCGGTCGATATTGCCGAGTCGCTGGGCGGCCTCGGGCAGGCTGAAATAGTGGTAGGTGGCGTCGCCGATCTTCAGTTCGCGGCGGCAGTTCAGGCTATCGAGGGAGGGCATTGCACATCTCCTTGGGCCCGCACGGTTCGGGCTGTGTCTGATGGCGGCAGACCTTCAAGCTAGTTCGGCTTGGGCGGTCTGGCTAGCGCATATCCTTTATGGGTTGCCATGCGCTGCCTGATTTATCGGATGGCCGGGCTTCATCGAGGCGCATTCGCCAGCGGCCGGGTTGCCGATCCGTATCTGTGGGCAGCACATGTATAGCTGGACAGGTTTAACGGCTCGGGGTTCCGGTCTCGGGTATCATGCGCCGCCTGAGGAGACCTTTCGATGAATACCCTGTTTCTGCATTGCCGCCCCGGTTTCGAGGGGGAGGTCTGCGCTGAGATCTCTGACCTCGCTGCGCGTCTGGATGTACCGGGCTACTCCAAGACCAAGCCCGGCAGCGCCTGCGCCGAGTTCGTTTGCAGCGAGGCGGCCGATTGCGAACGGCTGATGCGCGGCGTGCGTTTCAATCAGTTGATCTTCCCACGCCAGTGGGCGCGCGGGGCCTTCGTCAGCCTGCCGGAAAGCGACCGTATCAGCGTGTTGCTGGAGGCGCTGGCCGACTACCCGGTGTGCGGCAGCCTGTGGCTGGAAGTGGTGGATACCAACGACGGCAAGGAGCTCTCGACCTTCTGCAAGAAGTTCGAGGCGCCGCTGCGCAAGGCCTTGCTCAAGGCCGGCAAGCTGGTGGACGACGCGAAGAAGCCGCGCCTGCTGCTGACCTTCAAGAGTGGCCGCGAGGTGTTCGCCGGTATCGCTGAGGCCGACAACCAGGCGATGTGGCCGATGGGCATTCCGCGTCTGAAGTTTCCGCGCGAGGCGCCGAGCCGCTCCACGCTGAAACTGGAGGAAGCCTGGCACCACTTCATCCCCCGCGAGCAGTGGGATCAGCGCCTGGCGCCGGGCATGACCGCCGTGGACCTGGGCGCTGCACCCGGCGGCTGGACCTGGCAACTGGTCAATCGGGAAATCCGCGTCACCGCCGTGGACAACGGACCGATGGCCGAAAGCCTGATGTATTCCGGCTTCGTCGTGCACCAGCGCGCTGACGGCTTCACTTTCCGCCCGCGGCATCCGGTGCACTGGATGGTCTGCGATATCGTCGAGAAGCCGGCACGCACGGCGGCGATGATTGAAACCTGGCTCGGCGAGGGGCTGTGCCGCGAGGCGGTGGTCAACCTCAAGTTGCCGATGAAGCAGCGTTACGCCGAAGTGCGGCGCCTGCTCGATCGCATCGAGTCTGGGCTGGCTGAGCGCGGCCTGAAGGTCAGCATCGGCTGCAAGCAGCTCTATCACGACCGTGAAGAGGTGACCTGCCACCTGCGCCGTCACGGCAAGTGACGAGAGCCAGTTTTTAACGCAGTGGCGCAGCAGGCGTTAAGCAAACCGGGCGCGGGCCTGGACAGGCCCGGCCCGGACTCCCGCGTCGCTCCAGGCTCCACCTGAAGCTGGCGTGCGTACCCTCCATGATCCGCCAGAGCGCAGGCACTGTGCCGCAGTTGGCGGATGCGCGCTGCCCATCCAAGGTTGTGCGCGCAGGGTGACCTGAAGGTCAGCTTTGCGCGACAATGCGCGCCTGCCTGTGGAGCCCCTTATGTCCGAAGCCCTGACCCTTAATCACGATGACCTGCTCGACGCCAGCGGCCTGAATTGCCCGGAGCCGGTGATGATGCTGCACAACAAGGTGCGCGATTTGTCGCCGGGTGGCTTGCTCAAGGTGATCGCCACTGATCCCTCGACCCGTCGTGACATCCCCAAATTCTGCGTGTTTCTTGGCCACGAGCTGCTCGGCCAAGCTGAAGAAGATGGCAGCTATCTGTACTGGATCCGCAAGAAGGCCGATTAGGCCGCGCATGTCACAAGTAGGGTGCGCCGTGCGCACCTGTGCTGTGCTTTGAGCTGTGCTTGCCCGTGGTTATAGGTGCGCGCGGCGCACCCTACGGGTTTTCAACGCCACTCCATCCCGCTTGTCCCGGCGCCAGGCCGCAGCTGTTGAGCAAGGTCTGCCAGGCTTTGACGTGGCGCGCCGTGGCCGTGCGGAAAACCTGCCATAACGAATCCTGCTCGCCGGCCAAGCGCAGCAGGTGCTCGCGGGTAGCTGGAGGAATACCGTCGATGCGCTGCAATTGCAGCAGCGCGGCCTGCCACTGCTGGCCGCGCTGGTCGACCTGCGCCAAATAAGGCTGCAGGCCGCCTGCGTAGAACTTGACGAAGATGTTCTGCAGGATGCGCCCGCGTGGCGTTGCCTGGCCCAGTGGGCACAGCGGGTGGCTCTGCTGGCGTTGCTCCAGCAATTCGCTGCCGGCATCGAGGGTGTGGCGCAGGCTGGCCAGGCTGGTGATCAGCTGGCTACCTTGCTCGCTGGCGTAGAGGGCGAAGTACAGCGGCTCCAGCTGTTCGGCGCTTGGTGGGAGCTGCGCGGGCAGGGCGGCGCCGATGTGCGCCAGCCGCTGCAGGGCGTCCAGTGCGGCGCTGTCTTCCTGGGCGTCCACTGGCAATGCCTGGTCGGCGAAGCGCAGGTAGTGCTCGAACTCCGGGCTACCGTTGAGTGCGTTCCAGAACACCGCAGGCAATTGCTGGCGCTTGTCGTTGGCCAGGCGTTGCAGGGTGGCCTTCAGGCTGGAGTCGTCTTGCAGGTACGGCAGACAGTTGTCGATGGCCCGCAGCAGATCACCTTCGTAGCCCAGGCGCTGGCTGGGCATCAATTGCTTGCCCAGGCTGCTGTTGCGCTGGCTGATCAGTTGTTGCAGGTGCGGACAACGACGCGCATCGATGACCAGATCGAGCAGGCCGATACGCAGTTCGGGAAGCGCCTGTATCCGCTCTCGCCGCGCCGGCAGGCGATACTGACTGACGCTGCGGCTGTCGAAGGCATTGACATCAGCGGCATCGAGCGAGCGTTGCAGGCGTTTCAGGTAGTCGCTCTGCAGGGCCAGGCCATCGTTGGCCGGGCCGCAGCCGGCGAGCATGAAGAAGCAGAGAAGCAGGGTGAGTCGGGTCATGCGCTCAGTCTAGAGGCGATGGCCTACCTATCCAACACGTCAGGCCGCCCGGCGAATGCGCTTGCGCGCGCTGCGGGCCAGACGCACGGTGAGCATCGCGGCAGCGCAGGTCAGCCCGACCACCAGGCCCTGCCACAGGCCGCTGGGGCCACTGGGTTCGCCGAACAGATCGGACAGGCCCAGCGCATAACCCACGGGCAAGCCAATACCCCAATAGGCGAACAGCGTCAGCAACATGGTGATGCGTGTGTCTTGATAGCCGCGCAGTGCGCCGGCAGCGGTCACCTGGATGGCGTCGGAGAACTGAAACAGCGCGGCATAGACGATCAACGTTGCCGCGACCGCGATGACGGTCTTGTCCGGGGTGTAGATTTGCGCGATCTGTTCGCGCAACACGAACATCAGGCTGGCCGATATGCAGGCATAACCCAGCGCCGCGGCCATGCTCACCCCGGCGGCGAAGCGCGCTTCACGCGCCTGGCCACGGCCCAGCGCCTGGCCGACGCGCACGGTGGCGGCCATGGCCAGCGAGTAGGGGATCATGAACACCATGGAGCTGAAGTTGAGCGCGATCTGGTGCCCGGCCACCACGGTGGCGCCGAGGCCGCCAATCAGCAGAGCGATCACCGCGAAGATGCTCGATTCGGCAAATACCGCGATGCCGATCGGCACGCCGATGCTCAGCAGACGTTTGATCACCGGCCACTGCGGCCATTCGAAATGAGCGAACAGCGCGCTGTTGCGGTAGTAGGGCGCCCATTTCACCCAGACCAGCATGCCGATCAGCATGAAGCCCATCACCAGGGCGGTCGCCCAGCCGCAGCCAACGCCACCCATGGCCGGCAGGCCGAACTTGCCGTAGATGAAGATGTAGTTGGCCGGGATGTTCAGCAGCAGGCCGATAATGCCCAGCACCATGCTCGGGCGGGTATGGCCAAGACCATCGCTGAAGCAGCGCAGCACGTGGTATAGCGCCACCGCCGGGAAGCCACAGGCCACCGCGCGCAGGTAGCCCATCGCCGGGGTGATCAGCGCCGGGTCGACGTTCATCGTGCGCAGAATGAATTCGGCGTTCCACAGCAGCGCCGCTGCGCTGCCGCCGACGGCCAGCGCCAGCCACAGGGCCTGGCGCACCAATGGGCCGATTTCGGCCTCTTCGCCAGCGCCGAAGCGTTGTGCGACCTTGGGCGTGGTGGCCAGCAGGATGCCGGTCATCAGCAGGAAAACCGGCACCCAGATCGAGTTGCCCAGCGCCACGGCGGCTAGGTCCTGCGGGCTTACGCGCCCGGCCATCAGCGTATCGACGAAGCCCATGGCGGTGTGCGCCAGTTGAGCGATGATGATCGGTGTGGCCAGGATCATGAGGCTGCGCAGTTCCGTGCGCACGCGGCCAAGGCGGGTGTCGGTGGACATTTCGACTCTTCGGGATAACAGGAAACCGCGCAGTCTACGCCTTGACGTAGCGGTCAGGAAAGCGCGATCTGCCCCTCTGCCTGGCGGCCTGTGGGGCGACGCTAAGGTATCGGCTGGCTTAGAATGGCGGCCTGCCCGATGGAGCCCGCCATGCATATAGTCGCCGACGAAAACATTCCCCTGCTCGATGAGTTCTTCGCCGCGTTCGGCAGCATCCGCCGCCTGCCGGGGCGCAGCATTAGTTCGGCCAATGTGCGTGATGCCGACCTGCTGCTGGTGCGCTCGGTGACCCAGGTGAATCGCACCTTGCTCGAAGGCAGCCGGGTGCGCTTCGTCGGCACCTGTACCATCGGCACCGACCATCTGGATCTCGATTACTTCGCCGAGGCTGGCATCGCCTGGAGCAGTGCGCCTGGCTGCAACGCCCGTGGCGTGGTGGATTACGTGCTGGGCAGCGTGCTGACCCTGGCCGAGCGCGAGGGCGTCGACCCGGCTGCGCGGATTTATGGCGTGGTCGGGGCAGGGCAGGTTGGTGGACGTCTGGTCGCGCTTTTGCGCGGTCTCGGCTGGCAGGTGCGGGTGTGTGACCCGCCGCGCCAGGCGGCTGAGGGTGGCGACTTCGTCAGTCTGGAGCGGATCATCGACGAATGCGATGTGATCAGCCTACATACGCCGCTGGATGCTTCGACTCGCCATCTGTTCGATGCGGCGCGCCTGGCTGCACTCAGGCCTGGCACCTGGCTGATCAACGCGAGTCGTGGCGCGGTAGTGGACAACGCTGCGCTGCGTGCATTGCTGCCTGAGCGAGACGATCTCAAGGCCGTGCTGGACGTCTGGGAAGGCGAGCCGCAGGCCGATGTCGAGCTGGCCGCCCTGTGCCAATTAGCGACGCCGCATATTGCCGGCTACAGCCTGGACGGCAAGCTGCGCGGCACAGCACAGATCTACCAGGCTTGCTGCCGAGCGTTGGGCGTGGGTGAGCAGGTGAGTCTGGCCGATCTGCTGCCGGCGCCCTGGTTGAGCGAGTTGAGTATCAATAGCAGCGCCGATCCGGCCTGGGCGCTGGCCAGTATTTGCCGCTCGGTGTACGACCCACGGCGCGACGATGCGGATTTTCGCCGTAGTCTGGTCGGCGATGCCGATGCCCGTCGCGCCGGCTTCGACCGCCTGCGCAAGCATTACCCCATGCGCCGCGAAATCGACGGCCTGCGCGTACGCATTCAGGGTGATGCAGCACCACTGACCGCACTGGTGCGAGCCCTGGGCGCGACCCTTCTGTAGGGTGCGCTGTGCGCACCGGCTGATATCGCAGAGCCCCGAGGTGCGCACAGCCTAGACGGCCGCGCGATACCCTACGATAAGGCGCTATCCATGCGCCTTATTTTGCATTAATTAAATTGCATGCAATTTAATTGCTCGCTACCTTGTTCGTCACTTTCAGCCCATTCAGGACGATTCCCCATGAGCAACGCGCTTTTCGATATCCCGGTCACCACCATCAAGGGTGAGCAGAAGACCCTCGCCGATTTCGCTGGCAAGGCCGTGTTGGTGGTCAACACCGCCAGCAAATGCGGGTTCACCCCGCAGTACAAGGGCCTGGAAAACGTCTGGCAGCAATACAAGGACAAAGGCCTGGTGGTGCTTGGTTTCCCGTGCAATCAGTTCGGCAAGCAGGAGCCGGGTGACGAGGGCGCGATCTCCGAGTTCTGCGAGCTGAACTTCGGCGTCAGCTTCCCGCTGTTCAAGAAGGTCGACGTCAATGGCGCCGATGCTCACCCGTTGTTCGTGCAGCTGAAGAAGCGCGCGCCGGGCCTGCTGGGCAGCCAGGGCATCAAGTGGAACTTCACCAAGTTCCTGATTGGTGAGGACGGCAAGGTGGTCAAGCGCTTCGCCCCGACCACCAAGCCCGAAGAGCTGAGCAGCGAGATCGAAGCCCTGCTGAAATGAGTGCGTTCGATGCCGCTGGGCTGCAGCTGGACAACCAGCTGTGCTTCAAGCTCTACGCTGCTTCTCGCGCGGTGGTCCGCGCCTACAAGCCGATGCTTGACGCCCTCGGCCTGACCTACCCGCAGTATCTGGTGATGCTGGTGCTGTGGGAGTGGCAGGAGCGGGCGCCTGAACAGCCGACGCTCAAGGCGCTCGGGCAGCGCCTGCAATTGGACTCTGGCACCCTGACACCGCTGCTCAAGCGCCTGGAGCAAATGGGCCTGGTCCAGCGCCGCCGCGCCCAGGCGGACGAGCGCGAAGTGCATCTGGCGCTGAGCGAGGCCGGCGGGGCGTTACAGGCGCAGGTCCTGCCGTTGAAGGCGCAGTTGCTCTGCCAGTTCGGCGATCAGGACCTGCTGGAGATGGAAGGGCTGCGGCGTAGTCTGGATCATCTGTTGGCCAGGCTCAGCGAGTGAGGTCGGCGGGCAGCCAGCTGTCGAGAATGGCTGCCAGTTCCTCGCGGCGGAAGGGTTTGGCCAGGTAGTCGTTCATGCCGGCGGCGCGGCAGCGTTCGCGTTCGTCGGATAGCGCATTGGCGGTCAGGGCGACGATGGGCAACTCCGGCCAGCGGCCATTGCTGCGAATGCGCCGGCTGGCCTCGTAGCCGTCCATCACCGGCATGTTGCAGTCCATCAGGATCAGGTCGACAGGCTCCTGCTCCAATACTTCCAGCGCTTCACCACCATGCCCGGCCACCAGCACCTGGTAGCCGAGCTTGGCCAGCATGCCCTTGGCCACCATCTGATTGACCGGGTTGTCTTCAACCAGCAGCACACGCGCCGTACTTTCTCGCGCAGGCTGAGCCTGAGTGCTGCTGTGAACATCGTCGTCGTCGCTGTGCAGGATGTGCCGCAGCACCTGCAGCAGCCCGTTGCGTGCCAGCGGACGGGCAATCTGCTGCAGGGGCATCAGGCGTTGCGCCTGGTCGTGCGGCAGGAAGTTGCCGTAGGCGGTGACCAGCAGCATCGGCGTGCCAATCGTCGGGCGAATGCCGAGCAGGCACTCCGGGCAATCGCTGATCAGCACGTCGGCCTCTACACCGTGCAGGTTGGCATCGGTATCCAGGCGCCGATAACTCAGGCCCCAGGCCGGCAGCCACTGGTTGAGCATCTGCTGCAGGCCACTGCTGGCTGGGGTAAGCGCGACGATGCGACCTTGTAGCGCAGGTTGTGGGCTGGCTTGCGCATGGGCTGGCAGCGGCAGTTCGGCGCTGAACTCACTGCCGAAGCCTTCTTTCGATTGCAGGGTCAGCTTGCCGTGCATCGCTTCGCACAAGCGGCGTGTCAGTGCCAAGCCGAGCCCGGTGCCGCCGTATTCACGGGTAATGCCCACTTCTGCCTGGGCGAAGGGCTGGAAGATGCGCGCCTGGGCATCCTCGGCGATGCCGATGCCGGTGTCGCGCACGCGAATGCTGATGCCGTCCACGCCGCAGGCGACGATCAGGTCGACGCGGCCGAAACGGGTGAATTTGAGCGCGTTGGACAGCAGGTTGCTGACGATCTGGCGCACCCGTGTCGGGTCGCCCTGCACCTGAGCCGGCAGTGCCGGATCGATCAGACAGGTCAGCTCCACTGCGCTGGCCGCGTTCTGCGACAGCAGGCTGGCGGTTTCTTCGGCCAGCGCGCCGAGATCGAAGGGAATTTCCTCCAGTTCGAGCTGGCCCGCCTCGAATTTGGACAGGTCGAGAATGTCGTTGAGCAGCTCCACCAGTACCTTGCCGGAGTCATGGGCTATGCCCAGTTGCTGGCGCTGTTCGGCGCTAAGCGGCCCGTCCAGCGCCAGGGCGAGCATGCCTAGCAGGCCATTGAGCGGGGTGCGAATCTCATGGCTCATGTTGGCGAGGAAAGCCGAGCGCGCCTGCGCCATGTTCAGGGCGGTGGTGCGCGCGGCTTCCAGTTCGGCGTTGGACTGGCTGAGGCGCACGTTGGTCGCCTTGAGTTCAGCGGTGCGCGCCGAAACGATGTTTTCCAGTTCGCTCAGGTATTGGGTCAGGCGGTCTTCGGCATTACGCCGTTGCTCGATCTCCAGGGCGATGCTCGACAGCTGGCGGTTGGTGACCTCGACCAGGGTGCCGATCTCGTCGCGTTCGTGGCCTTTGGGGCAGGGCACCGGGCGGTGTTGCGGGTCCTGTGGATTGCGCTCGCTGAGGGCGCGAATCACCCCGGTCAGGGGTTTGGTCAGCATGAAGTAGAACAGCACCAGCAGAATCAGCGACAGCAGCAGGCTGCGCGCGAAACCGGTGAGCAGGGTGAGCATCGAGCGTTTCAGGAAGTGACTGCCAAAGGCGTAGGTGTCGATTTCCAGGCGCAGAAAACCCAATGCCTCGTCGGGGGCGTGGCTGACGTAGAGCGGGTCCTGGAACTGCCGTTGTGCGCCGAACAGGCTATCGCTGAATAGCCGATAACGGCTTTCGCTACGTGGACGGCTGACGCTGGCCAGGACCAGGCCGCTGTTGTCGATCAGTTCGGCACGGGTCACCGCGGGTGAGCGCAACAGGCCGAGGACCAGTTCCTGGGCCAGTTCGGCGTCGATGTTGTAGGCGATGCGGGCAGCGGGGTTGTGGCTGATTTCCAGTAGCGCACGAATCTCGCGGTTGATGGAGGCTTCTTCGCTGGCATAATCGATCGCCACCTGGGTGACGCTGAGCAGCGTGCCAAGGATAAACGCCACCAGGACGGTCAGGCCGGCCTGTTTGAACGACAGGCGATTGGTGAGCGAAATATCCATACAGGCGTGCGTAGTCTCTGATCCTTGGGCGCCTGCCAAGCATAGCTGATAGCGACACTGTACCGGCAGAGCCTGCAACGTGCGGTTCTGCGCAAAAGGAGTAGTAGACCGTGGATTCCCGATTGCTGGATTTTCTCGCTCGCGCCGAGCAGGTGCTGGAGCGTATAGAGCCGATGCTGCCTGCGCTGCGTCCGCAAGTGGATTGGAACCAGTGCGTGGCGGCGCGCTGGGTACGTGATGGTCGCAGCGGTTACCTGTTGCCGCTGGATGTCAGCCTCGACCTGTCGCTGAGCGATCTGCTGGGGATCGACGCCCAGCGTGAGCAGCTGGCACGTAATACCCGTCAGTTCGTCAGCGGCATGCCGGCCAACCACGCCTTGCTCTGGGGCGCTCGCGGTACCGGTAAATCGTCGCTGGTGCGTGCCTTGCTCGCCGAGCATGCCCAGGCCGGCCTGCGCCTGGTCGAGATCGAGCGCGACCACCTGGCCGACCTGCCGCGGTTGGTCGAGCTGCTGGCTGGTTTGCCGCAGCGCTTCGTGCTGTTTTGCGACGACTTGTCGTTCGAGGCGGGTGAGGGCGATTATCGGGTGCTCAAGAGCGTGCTCGACGGCTCGTTGGAGCAAGCGCCGGACAACGTGTTGCTGTATGCCACTTCCAATCGCCGTCATCTGGTGCCCGAGCATCAGAGCGACAACGAGAACTGGAAGAGGGTCGACGGCGAGCTGCACCCCAACGAGGCGGTGGAAGACAAGATCGCGTTGTCGGATCGTTTTGGCCTGTGGCTGTCGTTCTATCCCTTCAGTCAGGATCACTTCCTGATCGTTGTGCGCCATTGGGTGGACGTGCAGGCGCGTCAGGCCGGGCTGAACTGGCGCTGGGACGAGGCGCTGGAAAAAGCCGCCATCCGCTGGGCGCTGGGCCGTGGCAATCGCAATGGCCGCTGCGCCTATCAATTCGCCCGGCACTGGGTCGGGCTGCAACTGCTGGAGCAACAGGCATGATCGATCTTTCTCAGGCCGGCGGCGATCTCAACGGTTATCCGCTGCTGAGTGCGCAGTTGCAGGCGCTGCTGTCCGGCGAGCGCGACTTCATCGCCAATGCCGCGCAATTTTCCGCCTTCCTGTTTCACGAGCTGGCTGACCTGAACTGGGCCGGCTTCTACCTGGCCAAGGATGGCGAGCTGGTACTCGGTCCGTTCCAGGGCAAGGTGGCGTGCGTGCGCATCGCCTTCGGTCGTGGCGTCTGTGGCGCGGCAGCGGCCAGCCAGCAGACGCAGCGGGTCGAAGATGTACATGCCTTCCCGGGGCATATTGCCTGCGACAGTGCGTCGAACAGCGAGCTGGTGGTGCCCTTGGTCAAGGAGGGGCGCCTGATCGGCGTGCTGGACCTGGATAGCCCGTCGGTGGGGCGTTTCACCGAGGTGGATCAGGCCGGTATCGAAGCGCTGGCAGCGATTTTCCTGGCCGCCAGCGATTGTTGAATACGCCTATGGCGATGCGGCAGTCCGGGCGCGATTCAGTAGGGTGCGCCGTGCGCACCGGTTACTGAAGCTGATTTCGAAGTCGGTGCGCACGGCGCACCCTACGAAACGGACATATTCAGCGCTTGGCGCCGATCTTCTCCAGCGTACGCAGCTCGCGCGGCAGTAGCTGCTGCGTGGACGCGAGATTCTTGATGCGCACGTAGTGCGCCATCAGCTTCGGCCAGCGGCCTGAGTCCAGGGTTTCCCCGCCATGCTCCATGTTGATCAACTGGCTGGCCAGTGCCAGGTCGGCCATGGACAGCTGTTCGCCGAGGAAATACGGCGCGTCGCCCAGTGTGGCCTCAAGGTAGTCGAAATTGCTGGGCAGTCTGTCCTTGAGCGCCTGCTGCACCTTTTCCTCATCGCATGGCTGGCCCATGGTGGCCTTCAGCACGCGGTTGCGGAATACGGTGAGGGTGCATAGCGGTGCCAGCTCGTAGTCCGCGTATTTTTCCAGCCAGCGCACTTTGGCACGCTGCTCCGTATCGGCGCCATACAGCGGTTTTTGCTCTGGGTAGCGCTCCTCCAGATACTGGCAGATGACGCTGGAGTCGGCCAGTTTGAGGTCGCCATCGCGAAAGGCAGGAATTCGCCCCAGGGGGTTGAGCTCGCGAAACCAGTCCGGTTGGCCGAAAGGCATGACCACTTCGAGTTCGTAATCCAGGCCCTTCTCGATCAGGCACAGGCAGAGTTTGCGGACGAAGGGGGACAGTGGTGCCCCATATACGGTCAGGCTCATTGCAGCTCCTATCGGCGATCAGCGGGCTCGATTGAGCGAGGGCGAGCAAACGGCCGCTCAGTCGTAGATGTTCTTCTTCTTCCAGTCGTCGTCTTCCAGGCCCTTCAGACCTTCGGTCAACTGGCTGGGTTCTTCTGCCATGGGAGCACTGTTGTTGAGCACCATGGCATTGGCGCGCGCCAGCTGCTCTTCGAAACGCTTGAGCTGGGTCTGATAGGGCGTGGGGTCAGGCTGCTTGCGCAGGTACTGTACGCCGCGTTCGAAGGCCAGACGGGCCTGGCCGGGCTGGTTCTGCTGCATGGCCGCCTGGCCCAGGGTGCTGAAGAACTCGATATGCACCAGCACCAGCATCTGGCGAACCTGCTTGAGCCAGTGCTTGCCGTCGTTGGCAGGCAGCAGGCCGCCCTGTACCGAACCGGTAATCAGGGCATGCAGATTTTCCAGCAGGAAACGCACGTCCTTGGCCTTGGCTTCGTTGGCGATGGGCTGCGGCGGGTTCTTCACGGCAATGGATTCGCCTTGAGCGACCTGGGCCTTGAGTGTGTCGATATCGCTCTGTAGCGTGGCGTTCTGTTTATCCAGTGGCAGCAGGCGTTCGCTGACCTGCAGCTGCAACTGACTCAGCAGCAGCTTCAGCTGTGGCGTCATCAACTGGCCGGGCATGCGTTCGGAGATGTCCTGGCAGCGCCGAATGCGGTCGAGCAGGTCGGCGCGCTGGCGTGCTTTCTCCAGTTTGCTGTTCTCAACGGCATGGTTGACGTAGGCAATCACCATCAGCAAGGCGATGCCGCCGACGATCAACATGGTTATCACGAGTGCGGACACTGCTTGGGACCTCTCGAGAATCGACTTTTCGACCGAGTGTAGTGGCTTGCTCGCATGGCTCCTAGTGGCATATCGATTTATGGGCTGAAGTCTTTGATTTTAAAAATTTTTTAGAGAGAGGTTGACGACCCTTGAAAGGCTCCATAGAATGCGCGCCACTTCCAGCGCAATGCCAGAAACAGAGCGAAGGAAGCCGGAAAGTTGCTTGATGTTCCGGGGTGTGTCCCCTTCGTCTAGTGGCCTAGGACACCGCCCTTTCACGGCGGTAACAGGGGTTCGAGTCCCCTAGGGGACGCCACTTTCAAGCTGTAATGCGGGAATAGCTCAGTTGGTAGAGCACGACCTTGCCAAGGTCGGGGTCGCGAGTTCGAGTCTCGTTTCCCGCTCCAAAATTTGGAAATGCTGCTTCGGCAGGGTTTCAAACGAAGTTCCAAGGTCCCCTTCGTCTAGTGGCCTAGGACACCGCCCTTTCACGGCGGTAACAGGGGTTCGAGTCCCCTAGGGGACGCCATTTTTGTTGTACCAAGTTGTATTGCGGGAATAGCTCAGTTGGTAGAGCACGACCTTGCCAAGGTCGGGGTCGCGAGTTCGAGTCTCGTTTCCCGCTCCAAATAAACGAAAACGCCGCTCAATCGAGCGGCGTTTTCGTTTCTGTCGCTTGCGTTCAGGCCATTCGTGCCAGATACAGTAGTCCGTAGCCCAGTCCGCACAGCCCCCAGCCTAACCAGGGCGAGAACACGGCGCGCCACAGCCAGTGACGCGGGGCGAAGCCGACGCCGTGGATGAAGGCGTTGGACACGCCCCACATCACCAGCATCAGCAACGAATGGCTGTAGCGTCCCTGGCTGTCGAGCATCGCCCCGGGGTGGATCAACAGCAGCAGCGCCAGCGGTGTGGCCAGCAGCCAGGAGAGCATGCGCATGGGCGCACGCTCGCTCAGGGTGATGTCACTCATGCTCGCTCTCGGTGTCGAGATTCTGCGTGGTTTCCAGCCACAGTGCGTTGATGATGCCGAAGCTGCTGGCTAGCAGCACGCCAAGAATCCAGGTGAAGTACCACATCGCATTTCTCCTCAATACAGGCCGTGGGGGTTGGCTTCGATGCTGCTGTCATTCAACTTGCCCCACATCTTCACGTAGCCCCACAGGGTGTAGATGAGGATGAGCGGTACGAAGATGCAGGCGACGACGAACATGATGCCCAGGGTCTTGTGGCTCGACACCGCGTCCCATACGGTCAGGCTGGAGGCCGCATCGAGGCTCGATGGGAAGACGAAGGGGAATAGCGCGAAACCGGCGGTGCAGATGGCGCCGACGATCATCAGGCTGCTGCCGATGAACGCCAAGCCGGCACGGCGCCAGGTGCTGGCGAGAATGGCCAGCAGTGCGCCGAATACGCCGAGTGCAGGGGCGCCCATGGTCAGCGGATAGCGTGCATAGTTGCCGAGCCAGCCGGAATTGTCGGCCAGTACCTGCTTGTTCAGCGGGTTCAGTGCGGCGCCGGTGTCGATGGCACTGGCCAGGCTCATGCCTTTGATACCAAGAGCCAGCCAGCTACCGGCCAGCAAGAAACCGATCAGAAACACCAGAGCGCTGTAGTAGGTGGCTTGGCGCGAGCGCGCTGCCAGGTCGCCTTCGGTGCGCATCATCAGCCAGGCGCCGCCATGGGCGCAGAGCATGCTTAGACTGATCACACCACAGAGCAGGGCGAAGGGGTTGAGCAGGGCGAAGAACGAGCCGTGGTAGGTCGAGCGCATCATGTCGTCGAGCTGGAATGGCAGGCCGAGGAACAGGTTGCCGAAGGCCACGCCGAACACCAGTGCTGGCACCGCGCCGCCGACGAATAGCGCCCAGTCCCAGGCGCTGCGCCAGCGGGTGTTTTCCAGCTTGCTGCGATAGTCGAAGCCCACCGGGCGGCAGAACAGGGCAAACAGCACCAGTAGCATCGCCCAATACAACCCGGAGAAGGCCACCGCGTAGACCATTGGCCAGGCGGCGAACAGCGCGCCACCGGCGGTGATGAACCATACCTGGTTGCCGTCCCAGTGCGGGGCGATGGTGTTGATGGCGACGCGGCGCTCGTTGTCGGTCCTACCGACGAAGGGCATCAGCGCCATGGCGCCCATGTCGAAGCCATCGGTCAGGGCGAAGCCGATCAGCAGTACGCCGATCAGCACCCACCAGACGAGTTTCAGGGTTTCGTAATCGAACATGACGAAGTCCTCAGGCGTGGGCCGGCTGCTGTTGCTCGAAGTGGTAGCGTCCGCTGTGCAGGCTCGAGGGGCCGAGGCGGGCGAACTTGATCATCAGGTACATCTCCACCACCAGCAGCAGGCTGTAGAAAGCGATCAGCGCGATCAGCGAGCCCCAGACGTCTCCGGCCGACAGGCTGGAGGTGGACAGGTGGGTGGGCAGCACCTCACCGATGGACCAGGGTTGGCGGCCATGTTCGGCAACGTACCAGCCGGTCTGCGCGGCGATCCAGGGCAGCGGCAGGCTCCACAGTGCCCACTTGAGCAGCCAGGGCTTGCTCTCTTCGTTCTTCTTCGCCGAAGCCCAGAAGGCGCAGGCGAACAGCGCCAGCATGAGGAAGCCGCTGGCGACCATGATGCGGAAGCTCCAGAACAGGCTTAACACGTTGGGGATGGTGTCCAGCGCCGCTTGCCTGATCTGCGCCTCACTGGCATCGACCACGTTGGCGGTGTACTTCTTCAGCAGCAGGCCATAACCCAGGTCGTTCTTCACCGCATTGAAGGCGGCGACGGTTTCGGCCGACTTGTCGCCGCTACGCAGGCGCTCCAGCAGCCCGTAGGCGGTCATGCCGGTGCGAATACGTGCCTCGTGCTCGACGAGCAGGTCCTTGATGCCCTTTACCTCCTTGTCCAGCGAGCGGGTGGCGATCAGACCCAGTGCGTAGGGGATCTTCACCGCGTAGTCGGTGCGCTGCTCCTCCTGGTTGGGCAGGCCGAACAGGGTGAAGCCCGCCGGTGCCGGGTGGGTGTCCCATTCGGCCTCGATGGCGGCCAGCTTGGTCTTCTGCACGTCACCGATTTCGTAGCCGGATTCGTCGCCGAGGACGATCACCGACAGGATCGAGGCCAGGCCGAAGGCCGAGGCGATGGCGAAGGAGCGGCGGGCGAAGCCCTGGTCGCGCTTGTTCAGCAGGTAGTAACTGGAAATGGCCAGGACAAAGACCGAGCCGGTGACGTAGCCGGCAGCCACGGTGTGCACGAACTTGACCTGGGCCACCGGGTTGAACAGCAGGGCGCCGAAGTCGGTCAGCTCCATGCGCATGGTCTCGAAGTTGAACTCGGCGCCCACCGGGTTCTGCATCCAGCCATTGGCGATCAGGATCCACAGTGCCGAGAGGTTCGAGCCAATTGCCACCAGCCAGGTCACGGTCAGGTGCTGCAGCTTGCTCAGGCGATCCCAGCCGAAAAAGAACAGGCCGATGAAGGTGGATTCGAGGAAGAAGGCCATCAACCCCTCGATCGCCAGCGGTGCGCCGAAGATGTCGCCGACGTAGTGGCTGTAGTAGGCCCAGTTGGTGCCGAACTGGAACTCCATGGTCAGCCCGGTGGTGACACCCAGGGCGAAGTTGATGCCGAACAGCTTGCCCCAGAACTTGACCATGTCCTTGTAGACCTGTTTGCCGGTCATCACGTAGACCGACTCCATGATCGCCAGCAGGAAGGCCATGCCCAGGGTCAGCGGCACGAAGATGAAGTGATACATCGCTGTCATGGCGAACTGCAGACGTGACAGATCGACGACTGATTCCGAGATCATCTCGGTTTCTCCTCGGTGGGTAGTGAAGAAGGGGCGCTGGCCTGGCCCAGCAGGTGGGCCTCAATGCGTTGCTGGCCGTCCTTGGGCACTGTCGGCTCGCTGAACCAGATGGCCTTGATGCCCATCAGCAGGGTCAGCTTGATCAGCAGGATCACAGCGATTTCGCGTACCAGCGGAATGCGCCAGTGGGAGGTAGGTGCGCGTTCGGGCATCTCGACACTCCGGTTTTGCCGACGCTGGCACTGGTGCAGCGTCGGCAGAGTGGATGTGTCTTAATGTTACTGGGTACCCGTGGGGGTATGTAGGGGCGACCATTGATATAGGTCAGGGGAATGGCAGTTAGTGGGGAAAATCCTGCAGCAGCTGGCCTTGGCGGCTCAATCGAAGGCCGGCAGGGTGGGCGTCAGCAGCTCGAGACCGGCCGCTTGCCAGGCTTCGATGCCGCCGGCCAGGGACACCACGTAGCGATAGCCCATGTCCTGCAGGGCGCGTGCAGCCAGGGCCGAGCGGCCACTGTTCTTGCAGTAGAGCACCAGTTTGAGCGTGCGCTCGGTCAGCTGCGGATCGTTGCTCAGCTTGAACTCCAACAGGCCGCGGGGAATGTTGACGGCGCCGGGAATGTGCGCGGCGCCATATTCGTCCGCTTCGCGCACGTCGATCAGCAGGTCGGCGTCGCGGATTACCGCTGTGGCCTGCTGTAGATCCACTTCCGTGATATGGGTTTTGGCTTCGAGCACCAGGTCATGAGCGCTTTTCATGGGAGTTTCCTTGCCGGCAGGGTGGTTGGGAATCGGGTGGGGCGAGCTGTCTGAGCGCCTCGAACTGGCTGATGAACACCTGGCCGCCGAAGTGCTGCAGGAAGTCGGAGCGGCGCAGGCGATCCATGACCGGCCCCTTGACCTCGGACAGGTGCAACTGCACGCCGGCGGTGTGCAGGCGCTCGACGATGGCGTTGAGCGAGTCCAGCGCGCTGGCGTCGATCAGGTTGACCCCCGAGCACATCAGCACCAGGTGGCGCACCTGCGGGCGGCTGGCAATCAGCTCGCCGACGCGGTCTTCCAGGTAGCGGGCGTTGGGGAAATACAGGCTCTCGTCGACGCGCAGCGACAGGACACTGGGCGACTCGATCACGGCGAAGCGCTCGACATTGCGAAAGTGCTCGCTGCCCGGCACCTGGCCGACCACGGCGATATGTGGCTGGCTGGTGCGCCAGAGAAACAGCAATAGCGACAGGCCAACGCCAAGCAGGATGCCGGCTTCGACACCGATCAGCAGCACGCCGAGCAGCGTGGCGATCTGCGCCGCGCCGTCCTGGCGTGAGTAGCGCCAGGTGTGGCGCAGCGACTGCAGATCGACCAGGCTGAGCACGGCGACGATGATGGTGGCGGCCAGCACGGCCTGCGGCAGGTCGTGCAGTAGGGGTGTCAGCAGCATCACGCTGAGGGCGATGCCGAGGGCGGTGAACACGCCGGCCATGGGCGTCTGCGCGCCGGCATCGTAATTGACCACCGAGCGGGCGAAGCCACCGGTCACCGGAAAACCGCCGCTCAATGCCGCGCTGATGTTGGCGGCGCCGAGGCCGAGCAGCTCGTTGTCTGGCCCGATGCGCTGGCGCCGCTTGGCCGCCAATGTCTGGCCGACCGAGACCGATTCGACGAAGCCCACCAGGCTGATCAGCAGCGCGGCCGGCAGCAGTTGCATGGCCAGATCGAGATCCAGTGTCGGCAGCGTGAGCCCCGGCAGGCCCTGTGGCACCAGGCCGACCACCCTGACGCCGGCGTGCTCCAGTTGCAGCAGGCTGACTGCGACAATCGCGACGATGATCGCCAGCACCGGGCCGGCCTTGGCCAGGTTGCCGGCCAGTTGCGGCGACAGACCAAGGCGCTGCAGTCGCAGCTTCAGCCGGGTTCTGGCCCACCATAGCCACGCCAGGCTGAGCGTACCGATGAGCAGGGTCGGCCAATGCGTAGCGGGCAGTGCCTTTAGAAGTTGTGGCAGCAGATGCGGCAGATTTTCGCCGGAGGCCGAGACACCAAGCAGGTGCTTGAGCTGGCCGACAGCGATCAGAATGCCGGAGGCGCTGATGAAGCCGGAGACCACCGGATGGCTGAGGAAGTTGGCGATGAAGCCCAGGCGCAGCATCGCCATCGCTGCCAGCAGCAGCCCGCAAAGCAAGGCCAGGAGCATGGCGGCACCGGCATATTCGGCGCTGCCGGCCGGGAACAAAGGCGTCAGGGTGGCGGCGGTCATCAGCGAGACCACGGCCACCGGGCCGACTGCCAGGGTGCGACTGGAGCCGAACAGGGCGTAGGCCAGCAGCGGCAGGATGCTGGCGTAGAGCCCGGTCACTGGCGGTAGGCCGGCGAGCATGGCGTAGGCCAGGCTCTGCGGAACCAGCATCAGGGTGACGATCACCGCGGCGAGGCTGTCCTGCGCCGCGCTACGCCGGTCGTAGGATCGGCCCCAGTCCAGGCAGGGTAGCCAGTGGCGAAGCTTCATGTCCGGCCCCAGCTGAGGGTTGCTCTGCTAGAGGACATCGAGCGGAATCTTCAGATAGCGGGTGCCATTGTCTTCGGCCGGGGGCAGTTGCCCGGCCCGCATGTTCACCTGAACCGAAGGCAGGATCAGGGTCGGCATGCCGAGCGTGACGTCGCGCGCCTGGCGCATGGCGACGAACTGGTCTTCGCCGATGCCCTGGTGCACATGGACGTTGTGCTGTCGTTGCTCGCCGACCGTGGTCTGGTTGCGGAAGTCGTCGCGGCCCTCGGCCTTGTAGTCGTGGCACATGAACAGGCGGGTCTCGTCGGGCAGGGCGAAGAGCTTCTGGATCGACTGGTAGAGGAGGTGTGCGTTGCCACCAGGGAAGTCGCAGCGCGCGGTGCCATAGTCGGGCATGAACAGGGTGTCGCCGACGAAGCCGGCATCACCGATCAGGTAGGTCATACAGGCCGGGGTATGGCCGGGCGTGTGCAGGGCTCGACCCTGCAGCTCACCGATACGGAAGGTGTCGCCATCGCACAGCAGGTGGTCGAACTGGCTGCCGTCGGTGGCGAACTCGCTGCCGGCGTTGAACAGCTTGCCGAAGGTGTTCTGTACGACGGTGATGCGCTCGCCGATGGCCAGCTTGCCGCCTAACTCATGTTTGAGGTATGGCGCAGCGGACAGATGGTCGGCGTGCACGTGGGTCTCCAGCAGCCACTCGACGTGCAGGCCGCGTGCCTTGACGAAGTCGATGATGCGCTTGGCGCTGGCACGCGAGGTGCGCCCGGAGGCGGGGTCGTAGTCCAGTACCGAGTCGATGATCGCGCACTGCTGGGTGACGGGGTCGATGACCACGTAGCTGTAGGTGTAGGTGGCGGGGTCGAAGAACTCGACGACATCGGGGCGCATGATGAGGCTTCTCTCTTATACCCATGGGAGTATTCAGTTAAGGGTAAGCGTAACTGTTTTTTGGTTCTATGCTTAGATTTAAATGAAATAAGAGAAAGAGCCTTGTTCAGCTCAGCTATAACCGCTGCTCGGGCCTTTGCAGTACCTGGTTCTCGCTGGGCAGAGTGGGCTTGGCGCACGCGAACGCTGCGCCGGGAGGGCATCAGGTGTACTTGGTGAATATCTCGCGCACGCGCTGCAGGGAGGCATCGGTGTCCTGCTCGGGGTCGAGCATGGCCTCTTCGATCAGGCAGGTCAGCATCAGCCGGTAGGATTTGTCCAGCGCGCTACGCGCCGCCGAGAACTGCTGGGCGATGGCGGCGCAGTCCTCACCGCGCTTGATCATGGCCTGGATGCCACGGATCTGTCCTTCGACCCGGGCCAGGCGTTTGAGCATCGCCTGCTGCTGCTCGAGCATGCGTACGTGCAGGTCGGTAGGTTCGGTCATGGCGTTTCCTTTGCGATGGGGCGGCTCAGGGTGAAGGCGCCGCGCAGCTCACCAAGCTGGTAGCCGCGGGCCTGGTCATGCGGATAGTACTGGTCAATCACATTCTCTACCTCTGTGCTGATCGTCTTACCGTGACACGCCAGGCACGGCTCGCCGACGGCAATGGCCTGCATGTAGCGGTATTGCCCGTCGATTTCCTCGGCATGGCGCAATTGCGTGACGGGCGTCCCGCTGGCGGCTGCGGCGGCGAAGCTCTGCAGCACGCTGCGCTCCCAGGCATCGGGGGCGTTGTCCGGGTTGCGTACCTTCAGGGATGTGCGACCGATCTGCCAGGCCTGCTGGCTGTGCTCGCGGGCAATCTGCGGCGCCAGCGCCTGACAGGCCTGCACCGCTGCACCTGGCCCGCCATCGGCAATGGCCTGGCGCACGGTGCCGAGCAACTGCTCGGCGAACGCGGGTATCTGCTTCGCCGCGTCATCCTGCCAGGGCGTGGCGGCGTACAGCGTGTTGCTGGCGAGCAGGGCGGTGAGCAGCAGCGTGCGCATGATCAATCCTCATAAATACTGGTGGGAGTATTTATGCACGAAAAAGGCAAGCTGTCATCGGCGCGCCCTGCGACATTACGACTCGTTAGATAGCCGCTGCGGATCAGTGCTTGGAGCCGTCGGTGGGCAGGGCCAGCAGCTGTTTTTCCTGGTTCCAGTCGAACGGCTCGTCGTTCTCTTCGGCTTCGAAACGGCGCTCGTCGAGCGTCTGGTACAGGGCGATTTCTTCGTCGGGCATGAAGTGCAGGCAGTCACCGCCAAAGAACCACAGCAGGTCGCGCGGTACCAGGTGAGCGATCTGCGGGTAGCGGTGGAACACCTGGCTGATCAGATCCTGGCCCAGGTACTGGCTGGAGACCGGGTCACGCGGCAGTTCGGCGAGCAGCTCGTCGTAGCGCTCGAGGAACAGGGCGTGGCTGTCGTCGAGCACCTGTTCGGCTTCGCCCAGGGCGACGAGAATGCCGCGCAGATGGTTAAGCAGGGCGAGGTGGTGTTCGAGATGGCTGGCCATGGTGCAGGCTCCTGAAGGGTAAAACGGGCGCAGGAGTATAGAGTTCCTGGCGCCCGCTGTCCCGTTTGGCTGGCCGTTGTGTGGGAGGGGGTAACTGCGATGCAAGAAGCTCGCGGCCAAAGCCCCACCCACACGCGGTCGCGTCAGCGCACCTTGCCGCGACTGAGCTTGAGCTCTTCCTTGGCGAAGTCGTCGACGTCGATCACCCGGCGCCGCGCCGCCTCGGCCGCGTGCAGGCGCTGGCCCTGTTCGCCGTCGAGAATGCCGGCCGCGATCGCCGCTTCGATGGCATCCTGGCCCGGCGCCGGTTGCAGGCTGCCGTCCTTGAGCGCCTGGTGCAGGCGTTTGCGCGCGTCCTGGCTGGCGTGCACCAGGTTCAGCGCATGTTGCAGGGCACCGACCGAATCCTGGTCGGCCTGCGGGCGGTAGCAACCTTCCAGCACCGACTCCAGGGCCGGGTCGCCAGCCTGGCGGCCGATGATCGCGGCCACTTCGGCATCCAGTTCGTCGCTCGGGCCCTGATGACGGCGGCCCAGCGGGAACACCAGCACCTTGAGCAGGCAACCGAATAGGCGGTTGGGGAAGTTGCTCAGCAGGTCATCCAGCGCCTGTTCGGCATGGTAGAGGTTTTCCTCCATGGCCCAGCGCAGCAACGGACGAATGTCTTCTGCATAGTCCAGGTCGTGGTAGCGCTTGAGTGCGGCCGAGCCCAGGTAGAGGTGGCTGAGCACGTCGCCCAGGCGCGCGGACAGGCGCTCGCGACGTTTCAGGTCACCACCGAGCAGCATCATGCTGCTGTCGGCGCACAGGGCGAAGGCCGCGGCCAGGCGGTTGAGCGCGCGGTAGTAAGGTTGGCTGAGGTCGTCACCCGGTACGGTGCCCAGGCGGTTCAGCGTCAGGCCGAGCAGCAAGCTGCTGGCGGCGTTGCCGACGGCGAAGCCGATATGGCTCATCAGCAGCGAGTCGAACTCGGCCAGGGCCTGGTCCTTGTCGTCGCGGTCGGCCAGGGCCATTTCCTTGAGCACATAGGGATGGCAGCGGATGGCGCCCTGGCCGAAGATCATCAGGTTGCGCGAGAGGATGTTGGCGCCCTCGACGGTGATGAAGATCGGCGCACCCTGCCACGAACGGGCCAGGTAGTTGTTCGGGCCCATGATGATGCCCTTGCCGCCGTGCACGTCCATGGCGTGGCCGATGCACTCGCGGCCGCGCTCGGTGAGGTGGTACTTGAGGATTGCCGACAGTACCGAGGGCTTCTCGCCCAGGTCGACGGCGTTGGCGGTGAGGATGCGCGCGCTGTCCATCAGCCAGGCATTGCCGCCGATGCGCGCGAGCGCCTCCTGGATACCTTCGAACGCTGCCAGCGGCACATTGAACTGCTCACGCAGCTGGGTGTATTGGCCGGTGGCCAGGCTGGTGAACTTGGCGGCGCCGGTGCCGACTGCCGGCAGGGAGATGGAGCGCCCGACCGACAGACAGTTCATCAGCATCATCCAGCCCTTGCCGAGGTACTCCTGGCCACCGATCAGGTAATCCAGCGGAATGAACACGTCCTTGCCCGAGTTCGGGCCGTTCATGAAGGCGGCGCCCAGCGGCAGGTGGCGACGGCCGATCTCCACGCCGGGGGTGTCGGTGGGGATCAGCGCCAGGCTGATGCCGAGGTCTTCCTGGTCGCCCAGCAGGTGATCCGGGTCGTAGGCCTTGAAGGCCAGGCCGAGCAGGGTGGCCACGGGGCCGAGGGTGATGTAGCGCTTTTCCCAGTTCAGGCGCAGGCCGATCACTTCCTCGCCGTTGTGCTGGCCCTTGCAGATGATCCCGGTGTCCGGCATGGCGCCGGCGTCGGAGCCCGCCAGCGGGCCGGTGAGGGCGAAGCAGGGAATGTCCTCACCGCGTGCCAGGCGCGGCAGGTAATGCTGGCGCTGTTCTTCGGTGCCGTAGTGCAGCAGCAGCTCGGCCGGGCCGAGGGAGTTGGGCACCATCACGGTGGAGGCCAGGTCGCCGCTGCGGGTCGCCAGCTTCATCGCCACCTGCGAGTGGGCGTAGGCCGAGAAACCCTTGCCGCCGTATTCCTTGGGAATGATCAGGGCGAAGAAACCATGTTGCTTGATGTGCTCCCAGGCTTTTTCCGGCAGATCCATCTGCTGGCCGACCTGCCAGTCGCTGACCATGGCGCAGAGTTCTTCGGTGGGGCCGTCGATGAACGCCTGTTCTTCTTCGGTCATTTTTGCCTTGGGGTAGGCCAGCAGCTTGTCCCAGTCGGGCTTGCCGCTGAACAGCTCGCCATCCCACCACACGGTGCCGGCTTCTATGGCATCGCGCTCGGTGGCCGACATCGGCGGTAGCACGCGCTGGAACCAGGCGAACAGTGGGCTGGTGAACAGTTGTCGGCGCAGATCGCCGAGCAGGATGAACGCGGCTACGGCGCCGGTGACGATCCACAGCAGCAGTTGCAACCAGCCCGGAACCGGGCTGAACAATGCCATGGCGACCAGATAGGCCGCGGTGATGCCGAGGGCGGGTAGGGCGGCTGTGCGGCTGTGGGCCAGGTAAGTGACCCCGAGCAGCAGAACCAGCAACCAGATGACGAGCATGTGCATTCCTCCATGATTCGAACGGGCAACGCCCCGAGCATAGCCTTAATTGGCGGCAGGGGCGGTGAGCTTGCCGGATCGTCGTGAACGTTGCGTAATGGGCAGGATTAGACTGAAGCGAACTTCAGGAGTATCCGTCATGCAGACCTATCTACGTCCCGGCCGCTTCATTGACAGTGACCACCCAGCGGTAATCGAGTTCGCCGAACGTTGGCGTGGCGCGTCACCAGAACCGCTCGGTCAGGCCGTGGCCCTTTATAGCGCAGTGCGTGACGAGATCCGCTACAACCCTTATACCTTCAGTCTCGATGCGCAGACGTTGAAGGCCAGCCACGCCTTGGCGGCAGGGGAGTCCTACTGCGTGCCCAAGGCCAATCTGCTCGCTGCGTGCGCACGGCATTGCGGCATTGCCGCGCGGATCGGCCTGGCCGACGTGCGCAATCACCTGTCGACGCCGCGCCTGCTCCAGCTGCTGCGCAGTGAGGTGTTCGCCATGCATGGTTATACCGAGTTGTATCTGCATGGGCGCTGGGTCAAGGCCACGCCGGCGTTCAACGAAGCGCTGTGCCGGGTGTTCAAGGTGGCGCCACTGGAGTTCGACGGCGTGCATGACAGCGTCTTCCACCCGTACAACGACAAGGGCGAGCGTTACATGGAGTACCTGCATGACCACGGCCAGTTCGACGATCTGCCTGAACGATTGTTTTTCGATCGTCTGCGGCGCTGTTACCCGCATCTGTTCGAGGCGGGTGCGCTGCAATTGAGTGGCGATATGCAGCGTGAGGCGGGTGTTATCGACTGAGTCGATAATCAACATCGCCAGGACGGTCTTTTCTCTATGTGTCCGGGGCGGTAGGGTGCATGCCAGCAACAAGTGGGCGAAACACGCGGTTGCAATCCACTGTGTCCGCCCACATCTATAACGACCTCACTCTCGCGCGGGAAACCCCATCTTCATGAGCTCCGCCCTGACCATCCGCCAGTTGACCAAGACCTACGGAAACGGCTTCCAGGCCCTGCACGGTATCGATCTGGACGTCGCCGAAGGTGATTTCTTCGCCTTGCTCGGCCCCAATGGCGCCGGCAAGTCCACCACCATCGGCATTCTCTCCACGCTGGTGAACAAGAGTGGCGGCACGGTCAGCGTGTTCGGCCATGACCTCGACCGCGAGCCCTACGCACTCAAGCGTTGCCTGGGCGTGGTGCCGCAGGAGTTCAACTTCAACCAGTTCGAGAAGGTGTTCGACATCCTCGTCACCCAGGCCGGCTATTACGGCATTCCGCGCTCCATTGCCAAGGAGCGCGCCGAGCAGTACCTGACCCAGCTCGGCCTGTGGGACAAACGCGACGTCGCCTCGCGCGAGCTGTCCGGCGGCATGAAGCGACGCCTGATGATCGCCCGCGCCCTGGTGCACCAGCCGCGTCTGCTGATTCTCGACGAGCCGACTGCCGGGGTGGACATCGAGCTGCGCCGTTCGATGTGGAGCTTCCTCACCGAGCTGAACAAGCGGGGCACGACCATCATCCTCACCACTCACTACCTGGAAGAGGCCGAGCAGCTGTGCCGCAACATCGGCATCATCGACCACGGGCGCATCGTCGAGCTGAGCAGCATGAAGGATCTGCTGAAGAAGCTGCACGTCGAGACCTTCCTGCTCGACCTCAAGGATTCCTTCAGCGAGGCGCCCAACCTGGTCGGCTACCCGGTGCGCCTGGTCGACCACCACACTCTTGAGGTGCAGGTGGAGAAGAGCCAGGGCCTCAACGCGCTGTTCCAGCAACTGGCGCAGCAGCAGGTGCAGGTGCTGAGCCTGCGCAACAAGAGCAATCGCCTGGAGGAGCTGTTCGTCTCCCTGGTGGAAAAGAACCTGGCCAAGGTGGCGCAATGAATACCCCGTACCTGAACAGTGAATTCGCCGCCAACCTGGTGGCCCTGCGTACCATCGTCCACCGTGAAGTGCGCCGTTTCGTGCGTATCTGGCCGCAGACCCTGCTACCGCCAGCGATCACCATGGTTCTGTACTTCGTCATCTTCGGCAATCTGATCGGCCGGCAGATCGGTGACATGGGTGGTTTCACCTACATGGAATACATCGTGCCGGGGCTGATCATGATGTCGGTGATCACCAACAGCTACGGCAACGTGGTGTCGAGCTTCTTCGGCAGCAAGTTCCAGCGCAACGTCGAGGAGCTGCTGGTGTCGCCGGTTTCGCCACACACCATTCTTATCGGCTTCGTCGTCGGCGGCGTGCTGCGCGGGCTGGCAGTGGGGCTGATCGTCACCATCCTGTCGCTGTTCTTCACTCACCTGCAGGTGCATCATCTGGGCGTGACGGTGCTGGTGGTGTTGATGACGGCGACCATCTTCTCCCTCGGTGGCTTCGTCAACGCGGTGTATGCGCGCAATTTCGATGACATTTCCATCATCCCCACCTTCGTGCTGACGCCTCTGACCTACCTCGGCGGGGTGTTCTACTCCATCACCCTGTTGCCGCCGTTCTGGCAGACGGTGTCGCTGGCCAACCCCATCCTGCATATGGTCAACGCCTTCCGCTACGGCATTCTCGGGGTGTCCGACATTCGCATCGGCGTGGCCATCGCTTTCATGCTGCTGGCGACCGCCGCGCTTTATACGCTGTGCATCCGTCTGCTGGTCAGCGGCCGTGGCATGCGCCAGTGACGCCGGACCCTCGCGCTTTTGTGGGAGCGGATTCATCCGCGATTTTCGCAGCGCAGGCCGCGCCTACACGTTTGCGTCATCCGGGCTACTGTTGGCGCTCGCGGCTGAAGCCGCTCCTACGGCGCCAGGCAGCGCTAGAAAAAACATAGCGAAATAACTTGCGCGCCTGTTAGTAACGCAGCAGCCGGTTAGACTCCGCCTCTACCGAGAAAAAGGGGCTGATCATGACCGTGCTGTTACGTGCTCTTCCATGGTTGTTGCTGGGTGCATTCGCGCCGCCTGCCAGTGCAGCCGAAGGGCCGATGGTCGAGGTCGTGGCGGTACGCCAGATGGAGGTGCGCGACGAGCTGATCACCTTCGGCTCGTTGCGTTCCGACGAGTCGGTGATGATCCGCCCGGAAGTGGAAGGACGCCTGGCGACTCTGCATTTTCGCGAAGGCCAGGCGGTGACCGCGGGCGATCTGCTGGTCAGTCTCGATGATGCGATCGCTCGCGCCGAGTTCGCCCAGGCTCGAGCCAACCTCGATCTGGCCGAGAAGAACCACCAGCGTGCGCAGATGCTGTTCCAGCGTGGCGCCAGTAACGCCCAGGCGCTGGATGAAGCGCAGAGCCAGCTGCAGGCCGCACGTGCCAGTCAGGCCCTGGCCCAGGCCCGGCTCGACAAGACCCAGATCAAGGCGCCTCATGACGGCACGCTCGGCCTGCGCCAGGCCAGCGTCGGTGACTACCTCAGCGCCGGGCAGAACATCGTCAACCTGGAAGTGCTCGACCCGCTGAAGGTCGACTTCCGCATCCCGCAGAAGGCCGTGGCCCAGGTGCGCCTCGGCCAGACCGTGGAAATCACCCTCGATACCTACCCGGATGAACGCTTTCGTGGCGAAATCTTCGCCATCAATCCGCGCCTCGATGAAGCCGGGCGTAGCCAGGCGATCCGCGCGCACATCGGCAATGCCGACCGCCGCCTGCGCCCGGGCCAGTTCGTCCGCGTTTCGGTGATTCTCGAAGAACGCCCCAATGCACTGGTGATCCCCGAAGAGGCGGTGATGCCCCAGGGTGACAAGCTGCTGGTCAATCTGGTGGCAGACGGCAAGGTCGAGCGCCGTGAGGTGATTCTGGGCAAGCGCTTCGAGGGGCTGGTGGAAGTCCGTGAAGGCCTGCAAGGCGACGAGACCATCATCAGCGCCGGCTGGCAGCGTGTGCGTGAGGGCCTGGCGGTGCGCACCAAGAGCGGGGAGCGCCAGCCGTGACGCTGTCGGATATCTGCATTCGCAGGCCGGTATTCGCCACCGTTCTGTCGCTGATCGTGGTGCTGCTGGGGCTGATGGCTTACGACCGTCTCAACGTGCGCGAGTACCCCAATATCGATGTGCCCATCGTCACCGTGCAGGTCACCTATCCCGGTGCCAGCCCGGAGATCATGGAGTCGCAGGTGGCGCAGCCGGTGGAGGACGTGCTGTCCGGCATCGAAGGGCTGGATTTCGTCACCTCCATCAGTCGCGCGGAAAACACCCAGATCACCGCGCAGTTTCGCCTCGGGCGCAGCGCCGATGAAGCGGCCAACGATGTGCGTGACCGCCTGGGGCGGGTCCGCAGCCTGCTGCCGGACGAGGTCGACGAGCCCATCGTGCAGAAGGTCGAGGCCGATGCCCAGCCGGTGGTGTGGATCGCCTTCCACAGCCAGCAGCACAGCGCCATGGAGATTACCGACCTACTGGAGCGGGTGATCAAGGATCGTCTGCAGACCATTCCCGGTGTGTCCGAAGTGCAGGTGCGGGGTGCGCGTACCTTTTCGATGCGCATCTGGCTCGACCCCGAGAAGCTTGCCGCGCACAACCTCACCGTGCAGGACGTGGAGGACGCCCTGCGCCGGCAGAACGTGGAAATTCCGGCGGGCCGCATCGAGTCGCGCGAGCGCGAGTTCAGCGTGCTCTCGGAAACCGATCTGCGTACGCCGGAGCAGTTCAACGAGCTGATTCTCGACGATTCGCAAGGCTATCTGTTGCGCCTGTCCGATGTCGGCCGCGCCGAAGTGGGGCCGCGCGACGAGCGCAGCGTAGTGCGTTTCAATGGTCTGCCAGCGGTGACCCTGGGGCTGGTCAAGCAGGCCACAGCCAACCCGCTGGATATTTCCGACGGGCTCCAGGCCGCCTGGCCTGACGTCAAGGCGCTGTTACCCGACGGCATGAAGATGACCGTGGCCAACGACAACTCGCAGTTCATTCGCGAGTCCATCGACAACGTCTTCACCACCATCTGGGAGGCGGTGGCGCTGGTCATCCTGATCATCTTCATCTTCCTGCGTTCGCTGCGTGCCACGCTGATCCCGCTGGTGACCATTCCGGTGTCGCTGATCGGTGCCTTCGCCCTGATGTCGCTGATGGGCTTTTCCATCAACACCCTGACGCTGCTGGCCATGGTTCTGGCCATCGGCCTGGTGGTGGACGACGCCATCGTCATGCTGGAGAACATTCACCGCCATATCGAGGCGGGGATGAAACCCATGCAGGCAGCCTTCACGGGCAGCCGCGAGATCGCCTTCGCGGTGATCGCCATGACCCTGACCCTGGCCGCGGTATTCGCGCCCATCGGCTTCATGCAGGGCACCACCGGCAAGCTGTTCACCGAGTTCGCCTGGACCCTGGCCGGCTCGGTGCTGGTGTCCGGCTTCGTCGCCCTGACGCTGACGCCGATGATGTGTGCGGTGATGCTCAAGCCACATCAGCACGGGCAGCGTCATGGCCGCGTGTACAACCTAATCGAAGGCTTCCTCAATGGCCTGACCTACAGCTACAAGCACAGCCTGGAGCGTGCCCTGCGCGCCTGGCCGCTGGTGCTCGGCGTGCTGCTTGGTGCTTTCGTGCTGTGCGCCTGGCTGTTCGGCGGCCTGCGTTCCGAGCTGGCACCGACCGAGGACACCGGCACCATCGTCGGTGTGTTCAATGGGCCGGATGGCGCCACCATCGACTACACCGCGCGTTATGCCCGCGAAGTGGAGGCGGCCTATGCCAGCATCCCCGAGACCAACCGCTATTTGGTGGTGGCCGGTTTCCCGACCGTGGCCCAGGGCATCTCCTTCATGAAGCTGGAGGATTGGGCCGAGCGAAGCCGTAGCCAGTTCGAGATCCGCAACCAATTGCTGCCCAAGCTGCAGGACATCGCCGGCATGCGCGTCACCCCGGTCAACCGTCCGCCACTGGGGCAGAGTGCGCGCAACCAGCCGATCAACTTCGTCATCCGCTCCTCGATGGAATATGCCGAGCTACAGGGCTACGTCGATCAGTTGATGGAACGCATGCGCGATTATCCGGGGCTGGAAGGGCTCGACAGTGACCTCAAGCTCAACTCGCCGCAGCTCAAGATCGCCGTCAACCGCGAGCAGGCCGTGGCGGTCGGTACCGACGTGTCGCTGATCGGCCGCAGCCTGGAAAGCCTGTTCGGCAGCCGTCAGGTGACGCGTTTCAAGCAGAACGGCGAGCAGTACGACGTGCTGGTGCAACTGGCGGACATCGACCGCAGCAATCCGCAGGATCTGGATCGCGTCTACGTGCGTGACCGCGACGGCGGCATGGTGCAGCTGTCCAACCTGATCGAGGTGCGCGAGACGGTGGCGCCGCGCGAGCTCAACCACTTCAACCAGTTGCGCGCGGTGACCATCAGCGCCAACGTCGGCACCGGTTACACCCTGGGCGAAGCGCTCAATCATCTGGAAGGCGCCGCCCGCGAGGTGTTCCCGCCCGAGACGCAGTATGACTACACCGGTACTTCGCGCGATTTCAAGGAATCCAGCTCGGGCATCGCGCTGATCTTCGCCCTGGCGCTGGCGTTCATCTTCCTGGTGCTGGCGGCACAGTTCGAGAGCTTCAGCGATCCGCTGATCATTCTGTTCAGCGTGCCGCTGTCGATGGCCGGCGCCTTGCTGGCGCTGAAGCTGTTCGGCGGCACCTGGAACATCTACTCGCAGATCGGCCTGGTGACCCTGATCGGCCTGATCACCAAGCACGGCATTCTCATCGTCGAGTTCGCCAACCAGTTGCTGCGTGAGGGCAGGGCGCTGCGCGAGGCGGTGATCGAAGCATCGGTACAGCGTCTGCGGCCGATCCTGATGACCACGGGTGCCATGGTGCTGGGTTCGCTGCCGCTGGCCATTGCCACGGGCGCCGGCGCCGAAAGCCGCCAGCAGATCGGTCTGGTGATCGTCGGTGGGCTGTTGGTCGGTACCTTCTTCACGTTGTATGTGATCCCGACCCTGTACCTGCTGCTGCGCCGCTGGGCGCCGCTGCGTGGGATTGGGGACGAGCCGGTGGCGGTATGAATCCTGTAGGAGGCGCTTTAGCGGCGAGCTTTTGAGACAGTCACGGCTACGACTGCAGGAGGTAGAGTGAAACAGGATGCCCGAGCCGCAAGCCCCTCCCACGGATTGCCGTTCAGCGTTCGGTCGGCGGGTGCGGCGGGGCGGTCAACCCGTTAAACTCGCCCGGTTTTTCGCCACCCTGGATTGCGCACCATGCAGCACCCCGCCGAACATTCCCCGCTGGGCAAGTCCAGCCAGTACATCGCCGAATACAGCCCCGAGCTGCTGTTCCCCATCTCGCGTACCACCAAATGGGCGGAGCTGGGTCTCGATGGCGCCAGCCTGCCGTATCAGGGCGTGGACTACTGGAATTGCTACGAGCTGTCCTGGCTGCTGCCGTCCGGCAAACCGGTGGTGGCCATCGCTGAGTTCGCCATCCCGGCCGACTCGCCCAACATCATCGAGTCGAAGTCCTTCAAGCTGTATCTCAACTCCCTGAATCAGTCGGCTTTCGCTACCTGGGACGAGGTGCAGGCGACCCTGGCGCGTGATCTCTCGGCGGTAGCCGGCAAACCGGTGGCGGTGCGTCTGCGCTCGCTGAGCGAGGTGTCGGCAGAGGGGGTGGCGAGATTGCCGGGGCAGTGCATCGACGAGCTGGACATCCGCGTCAGCCAATACGATCACCCGCAGCCCGAACTGCTGCGCTGCGATGCCGGCCATGTGGTTGAGGAGAGCCTGCACAGCCACCTGCTCAAGTCCAATTGCCCGGTCACCGGCCAGCCGGACTGGGGCAGCCTGGTCGTGCAGTACCGTGGCGCAGCGCTGGATCACGCCGGCCTGCTGGCCTATCTGGTGAGTTTCCGCCAGCACGCCGACTTCCACGAGCAGTGCGTCGAGCGCATCTTCCTCGATCTGCAGCGCCTGCTGCAGCCGCAGTCCTTGACCGTCTATGCGCGTTACGTGCGGCGCGGCGGGCTGGACATCAATCCCTATCGCAGCACCGAGGCGCTGGCCCCGGAAAACGCCCGCCTGGCGCGTCAGTAGTCCATGAAAAATGCCGCCCGATGGCGGCATTTTCTTGAGTCGCTGCAGGGCGTTCAGATGCCCATGTTGGCCAGGCTTTGCATGATGTTGCGCAGGGTGCCGGCGAGGGTGGGGTGGCTGGCCTCGAAGCGCTCCACCGCCAGATTGACGCCATCGACCAGCGTGGCGTCGGGCGCTGACGCGGCTTCGCGCGCCAGTTGCACCTCGATTTCCTGGGTCAGCAGGTAAAGCGATGCGCGTTCTTCCTCGGTCAGCGGCGTGTCCTGAGCCAGGTGTTGCTGGAGCGCTTCCAGTTGCTGCTGCAGATCGCTTGCTGGCATAGAGTTCTCTCCTTGTCGAATCGGCATAGACATGGACCTCCAGCGCTGCCGGAAGTTTTCAGCCCGTACCTGAAGGTTAATCCAAGCGCGCGGGCTTTGCCTGACCCGAATCAAAGGCTCAGGGCTTTTCGCCCTTGCTGCGGCGCAGACCGATATCTTCCAGGCTGGCTTCGATCTCGCCCAGATGATCGACCACCGAATGCACGCCCAGGCGGTAGAGCTGCAACGTGGCTTCGGCGCGCAGGCGTTCCTGATCGCTTGTGTCGAGCGCCTGCCAATCAGCTGGCGCATGGCCGCACAGCGGCCCGCAGGCAGCCAGGCCTATGGTCCAGCAGCCGGCATTGAGCCCGGCTTGCAGCAGCAGCGGGTTGCCGCTGACGACAATGCAACCTTCCAGGCGCTCGACACCCATCTGGCTCAATGCCTGCCAGCAGCTGTCGGGTGCAGGCCAGGGTCTGGTCTGACGCGCCAGTACGGCTTCGACAGGCACTGGCAGCGCCTCGGCCAGGCGCAGGCTGGCGTCGGCTGGCAGGTCGTCGAGCCAGGCGCAAGGTGTGCCTTGGGCGTGCAGGGTTTGCAGCAGCTGTGCGGCGCCGGGGGTCAGCTCGGCATGCTCGCTGGCCACTTCGCTGAGTGCCTGCTGCAACGCCTGCTGTTGCGCTGTGGTTGCCGCCTGGCCCAGCCAGGTATCCAGTGCCTGCAGGACTGTACCCGCCACAGCAGGGCTGGCGCCGCTGGGATGGAGTCGCTGCAGCGCGACGGGCAGGGTACGGGCACCGAAGTCGACCAGGCAGCCGGACAGTTGAAAGATCAGGGCGGTGCAGGGGGAGGGCATGGGATCATCCGTGGCATTGGCCCTGATCAATCTAGCGCCCGCGGATGACCGAAAGATGACCGTCAGGTTACGCCGAAGAGCGCCCGCACGTGCTCGGGCAGGGCCACGGAATTACCTTTGGCATGATCGATCCACACCAGCTTGCAATAACCCTCACCGTAGAGCGTCTGCGGCTCTTCCACGGTCATCAGCCGGTGTTCTATCACCAGGCTGCTGCGTCCGACTGTGCCGGCGCGCAACTCGACCACTACGGTGGCAGGGTGCACCACCGGCTTGAGATAGGTGTGCTGGGTCTGCAGCACCACCGGGCCGAACGGCACGTTGCTCATCGCTAAGCCGGCCAGTTCGAACCAGGCGACACGCGCCTCTTCCAGGTACTGCATGTAGATGATGTTGTTGACGTGCCCGTAGCTGTCCATGTCGCCCCAGCGTACGGGGATGTGTGCGGTGTGCAGCAAGGTTTCGTCGGTCATCGCTTTTCTTCGCTATGCTGCCCAATCAGGGCTCCTGGCTTTATACTACGCGGCCTGCGGCCCATTGGCGGTGGCCACATTATTCCCTCAAGGAGAGATTTCAAATGCATGTGATCGGTGCTCGCTGGATCGCGCGCCTGGGCGGCCTGATGGCCCTCGTTGGCTTGAGCCTGCTGCCTGCAATGAGTCAGGCCGCTTCGGAAGAAGACCCTTGGGAAGGTTTCAATCGCCCGATCTTCCGCTTCAACGATACCGTCGACACCTATGCGCTGAAGCCGATCGCGCAGGGCTACCGGGCAGTCACGCCGCAGTTTCTCGAAGATGGCGTGCACAACGTTTTCGGCAATATCGGCGACGTTGGCAACCTGGCCAACAACCTGCTGCAGGGCAAGCTGCACAACGCCGGTGTCGATACCGGCCGCCTGATCTTCAACACCACCTTCGGCCTGCTGGGCTTCTTCGACGTGGCCAAGCACATGGGCCTGCGCAAGAACGACGAAGATTTCGGCCAGACCCTCGGCGTCTGGGGGCTCGACAGCGGGCCTTACCTGGTCATTCCGTTCCTCGGCCCGAGCAGCGTACGCGATGCCACCGGTCGCGTGCCGGACAGCTTTCTGACCCCCTATCCGTACATCGATCATGTACCGACCCGCAATGTCACCCGTGGCGTGCAGGTGGTCGACACGCGCGCCAACCTGCTGCAGGCAGAACGCCTGGTCAGCGGTGACAAGTACATCTTCATCCGCAACGCCTACCTGCAGAGCCGCGAGTTCAAGGTCAAGGACGGGCAGGTCGAAGACGACTTCTAAGCCCGCACAGATGCGAAAAAGGCGGCCCTTGGGCCGCCTTTTTCGTAAATACAGATTTCAGCTCATGGAGATGATGGCCAGCCCCAGCGACTGGCGACCATCGCCCATGTCACTGATCCGAACCACCTCGGCATGAGCATCGAGACCTGCCAGTTCGTTGTGCTCCGAGGGAATGTGCACCTTGACCTTGTCGCCCATGCTCAGCGCGACCTCAGCCTCTATTTGCATGCCGGTACTGGAAAGATCCAGGCACAGTGCGGGGATTTCCCGGCCAGCATGATGGAGGACGACTGCTGCTTCCAGTCGCATGCGGATGTAGTCGCGTTTCTCGCTGTACGCTCGATCATTCTGACTCATGGACCCTGTCCTCTTCTTATGAGCTCTCCCGTGGCTCTTATAACTCCCGCCGATTTGACCTGTAAAGCCGCCGAACGACGACCGGTCCCGGCTTGAATCGGCCGGCAGATGGGAGTACCGTCTGCCCCTTGAAATCGCCCTGGCGCCACTGATGCGGCGCCGCGCTACGGGCAGTGACCAAAAATTGCCCTGGCGCAGTTTGCCTGGATACCCCATGCACAAAACCAGTGCCACTCTGCTGATCATTGACGACGACGATGTCGTACGTGCAAGCCTCGCGGCCTACCTCGAGGACAGCGGCTTCAAGGTGTTGCAGGCCAACAACGGTTTGCAGGGGCTGGAAGTGTTCCAGCAGGAAGGCCCCGACCTGATGATCTGCGACCTGCGCATGCCGCAGGTCGATGGTCTTGAATTGATCCGTCGTATCAATGCGTTGGGCGTCGAAGTGCCGGTAATCGTCGTTTCCGGCGCTGGCGTGATGAACGACGCCGTCGAAGCCCTGCGTCTGGGCGCTGCCGACTACCTGATCAAACCCCTCGAAGACCTTGCCGTGCTGGAGCACTCGGTGCGCCGTGCGCTGGATCGTTCGCGCCTGCGGGTCGAGAACCAGCGTTATCGCGAGAAGCTGGAGGCAGCCAACCGCGAGCTGCAGGCCAGTCTGCACCTTTTGCAGGAAGACCAGAACGCGGGGCGCCAGGTGCAGATGAACATGCTGCCGGTGACGCCCTGGCAGGCCGATGGCCTCAACTTCGCGCACCAGATCATCCCTTCGCTGTACCTGTCGGGTGACTTCGTCGACTACTTCCGTATCGACGAGCGCCGTATCGGCTTTTATCTGGCCGACGTTTCCGGCCACGGGGCGTCCTCGGCATTCGTCACCGTACTGCTCAAGTTCATGACCACACGACTGCTTTACGAGTGGCGTCGTGGCGGTACCCTGCCGGAGTTCAAGCCTTCCGATGTGCTCGGCCATATCAACCGCGGGCTTATCAACTGCAAGCTGGGTAAGCACGTGACCATGCTCGGCGGTGTGATCGACGAGGAGAGTGGCATGCTCACCTACAGCATTGGCGGGCATCTGCCTCTGCCGGTGTTGTTCGAGAATGGCCAGGCGCGCTACCTGGAAGGACGCGGCCTGCCGGTCGGCCTGTTCCAGGAGGCCGAATACGGTGACCTGGTGATGAAGCTGCCGGAGTCTTTCAGCCTGACCCTGCTGTCCGACGGTATTCTCGACCTGTTGCCGGGTGACACGCTGAAAGAGAAGGAATTGGCGCTGCCACAACTGGTTAGCCAGGCCGGCGGTACGCTCGGTGGTTTGCGTCAAGTTCTCGGTCTGGCCAATCTTGGCGAGATGCCGGATGATATCGCCTTGCTGGTGTTGAGCAGGAACCTTGCATGAATCCTGGGATAAGCCCCGGTCGCATCCAATTCGCCGAGCAGGATGGAACATTCGTCCTCAAGTTTGTCGGTGAAGTCCGTCTGACGCTGTGTTCAGCACTGGATGCCACGATTGAAAAGATTTTCACCGCGTTGAATTTTTCGGCGATCGTCATCGATCTGACCGAAACGCGCAGCATCGATAGCACCACCCTTGGTCTGCTGGCGAAATTGTCCATTTTGTCGCGGCAAAAGGTTGGTCTATTGCCGACCGTTGTCACTACTCACGACGACATCACCCGTTTGCTGGAATCCATGGGTTTCGATCAGGTGTTCAACATCGTCGACCGGCCGATTCCTTGTCCGGACTGTCTGGATGACCTGCCTTCGCAGGATCAGTCCGAAGAAGTGGTGAAGGCCAAGGTGCTCGAAGCGCACCGTATTCTGATGGGGCTCAACGACTCCAATCGCGAGGCCTTTCACGATTTGGTCAACGCACTCGAGCGGCACTGATCTCCCGCTTTCTGCAGGGTGCGCTCTGCCCGGGTATTGATCTCGCCGTATAGAAAAGGGGCGTCAGCTTGGCTGGCGCCCCTTTTTCGTTCAGGCCTTGGCGGCCAGCAACGCTTCGAGTTTTTCCTGATCGCGGGCGAACAGGCGAATGCCTTCGGCCAGTTTCTCGGTGGCCATGGCATCCTCGTTCAGGGCCCAGCGGAAGGCCGCTTCATCCAGGCTCTGGCGAGGTTCACCGGTTGCGCCAGGCGCGAGCTGGCGACTCAGCTGACCATCGTCCTCGGCCAGTTTCTGCAGCAGTTCCGGGCTGATGGTCAGGCGATCACAGCCCGCCAGTGCTTCGATCTGGCCAAGGTTGCGGAAGCTGGCGCCCATCACCACGGTGTCGTAGCCGTTGGCCTTGTAGTAGTCGTAGATGCGCGCGACCGACTGCACGCCCGGATCTTCACTACCCGCGAAGTCACGGCCTTCGGCCTTCTTGTACCAGTCGTAGATGCGCCCCACGAACGGCGAAATGAGAAAAACACCGGCGTCGGCACAGGCCTGTGCCTGTGCGAAGGCGAACAGCAGGGTCAGGTTGGTCTGCACGCCGGCTTTTTCCAGTTGTTCGGCGGCGCGGATGCCTTCCCAGGTGGAGGCGATCTTGATCAGTACGCGTTCGCGGCCGATACCGGCTTTTTCGTAAAGGCCGATCAGGCGCTCGGCGCGGCGCAGGGTCGCCTCGGTGTCGAACGACAGGCGCGCGTCGACCTCGGTGGAAATGCGCCCGGGAATGACCTTGAGGATTTCCTGGCCGACGGCAACCGCGAATTGGTCGCAGGCCATGCCCAGGTCACCCTTGCCAGCGGCGACTGCCTGATTCAGCAGATCCGCATAACGGGGCAGGGCAGCAGCCTTGAGCAGCAGCGAGGGGTTGGTGGTGGCATCCACCGGTTGCAGGCAAGCGATGGCGTCGAGGTCACCGGTGTCGGCGACTACGGTAGTGAACTGCTTGAGTTGTTCCAGCTTGGAGGTCATGACGAGGCCTTGTCGTTGCAGATGGCATGACCTTACCCGAGGCGCCTTACAGGCTCAACGGTCTGGCCACTGACAAAATTTACCTTCTTGGTATGCGCTTTTTGCCGGCTCGTTCGTCTTTATCCATGACAGTGCGTCAGAACGTACCGAAGTCGGTGGAGTCCGATTTCAAACGAGCCAGCAGGGAGCCCGAATATGTCGACCCAAACCCCGTCTTCTCGTTCAGTCCCTGGCGAGCCGGATACCCGTCAGTGCCGCGAGTGGCTGCAGGCAGTTGGCCTGCGCTTCAGCATGCCCAGACTCAAGGTGGTGGAGGCGCTGTGCCGTGCAGATGAAGAGCAGGGCGTCTCCGTCCGTGAGTTGCACCAGCAATTGAGTGAGGCGGGTGAGCCGCTGTCGCTGGTCAGCGTGCGTCAGGTGCTGCACCGCCTGGCAGGAAACGGGCTGGTGCAGGCGACAGGGCGCAGCCGCTATCGCCTGGCAACGCCGGATCAGTGCCCGCGCAGCAGTTCGGCGGCCTGATCCAGCAGCGCCAGCGGATCCTTCACCTTGTGGATGTCCACCGACAACAGTTGGCGGAAACGCCGCGCACCGGGGAAGCCCTGAGCCAGGCCGAGCACGTGGCGGCTGATGTGGTGCAGGGTGCCACCGTCGCGCAGATGCTGCTCGACGTAGGGCTTGAGTGCGAGCAGAGCATCCATGCGGGTGATGCCTGCGTCTTCGGCGCCGAACAGGCGGCTATCCACCTGCGCCAGCAGGTAGGGGTTGTGATAGGCCTCGCGGCCGAGCATCACACCGTCGAAGGTCTGCAGGTGCTGCTCGCATTCCTCCAGGGTCTTGATGCCGCCGTTGAGGATGATCTCCAGATCTGGAAAATCCTGCTTGAGCTGGGCAGCGATGTCGTAACGCAGCGGTGGAATCTCGCGGTTTTCCTTCGGCGACAAGCCTTCGAGGATGGCGATACGCGCGTGCACGGTGAAGCTGCGGCAGCCGGCATCGCGCACCTGGCCGACGAAATCGCACAGCTCGGCATAGCTGTCACGACCGTTGATGCCGATGCGGTGCTTGACCGTCACCGGGATGCTCGCGGCGTCCTGCATGGCCTTCACGCAGTCGGCCACCAGCGCTGGATGGCCCATCAGGCAGGCGCCGATCATGTTGTTCTGCACCCGGTCGCTGGGGCAGCCAACGTTCAGGTTCACTTCGTCATAGCCCTGTGCTTCGGCCATCTTTGCGCAGGTCGCCAGGTCTTGCGGGTTACTGCCACCGAGTTGCAGGGCGATGGGGTGTTCGCACTCGCTGTAACGCAGGAATCGCTCACGGTCGCCGTGGATCAGCGCGCCGGTGGTGACCATCTCGGTATAGAGCAGGGCATGGCGCGACAACTGGCGCAGGAAGTAGCGGCAGTGACGGTCCGTCCAATCCATCATCGGGGCGACGGAGAAGCGGCGGGAAAGGGGCGCGGGTGTGGGCGACTTCGAAGACATACGCAGATTGCTTGTTCAGGGATGAAGGAGTTGGCCAGGGTAAATGGCCGAGCCCGCTCGCTCGCTGGCAGCGGGCCGGCGATTCTAGCAAGTCGAGGCGATCTTCTCTCGAAAAACGGACAGCCGAGCGGATGAATGCCTGCTGCAGCGGTGAGCTATTCAGGTCGGCAGCGCTTCAGCGAGCCCGGTGAGGGCGCCACAGCCAATGTCCTTGGCGCATGCGTCACAGAGGCTGCGGGTCTTTGGTGCGTTGCCGTATCGCCTTACACCTTGAACTGATCCATCAGCTTCATCTGGTGGTTGGCCAGATTGTTGAGCTGGCTGCTGATTTTCGCCGACTCGGTCGCCTGTTCGGTCAGGGTCTCGGTGACGCTGCGGATGGCCGCGACGTTGCGATTGACCTCTTCGGCCACGGCGCTCTGCTCTTCGGCGGCGCTGGCGATCTGCAGGTTCATGTCGCTGATCACCGACACCGCTTCGCTGATCCGGCCCAGGGCCTGGGCGGCGCGCTGGATTTGCTCGACGTTGGTTTGCGCATGCTGCTGGCTGGCGTGCATGGTGGTGACCACACCACGGGTCGCGCCCTGGATGCGTTCGATGACCTGACGGATTTCCTCGACCGAATTCTGGGTGCGTTTGGCCAGGTTGCGCACTTCGTCAGCCACCACCGCGAAGCCGCGCCCGCTGTCGCCGGCCCGGGCCGCCTCGATGGCGGCATTAAGCGCCAGCAGGTTGGTCTGCTCGGCAATGCTGCGGATCACCTCCAGCACCGAACCGATCTGTTCACTGTTGACGGCCAGGGCCTCGACCTCGCTCACCGCCTTGCTCACTTCATCGGCCAGCAGGCGGATGTCCTGGCTGCTGCGTTCGATGAGACTCCTGCTCTGCTGGGCTGATTCGTCGGCGCCCCGGGCTGCTTCGGCAGCGTTGGAGGCGCTGCTGGCGACCTCCTGGGCAGTAGCACTCATCTCATTGGAGGCCGTGGCCACCTGATCGACTTCGCGGAACTGGATCTGCATGCCGTCGCTGGTCTGGCTGGCGATGTGCGAGGACTGGTCGGCCGTGCTGCGCGCCTCGGTGATGCTCTGCTTGATCTGTGCGATGGTCGGCTGCAGTTTGTCGAGGAAGCGGTTGAACCAGCTCACTAGCTCGCCCAGTTCGTCGCGTTTGTTGTAGCGCAGGCGCTGGGTCAGGTCACCTTCGCCGCTGGCGATGTCTTTGAGCATGTGGGCCACTTCGTTGATCGGGCGGGTGACGCCGGATGCAGTCAGCCAGATGAGTACCAGGCCCACCACGCAGGCCACCAATGCCACTGCCAGGGCCTTGACGGTGCCACTGGTCTGGGCCTGGTCGAGCAGGTTCTGCAGCTTCACCGCGTCGGCCAGCAGCACCTTCTCTGGCAGGCCTATCGATACGCCCCAGGGCTTGGCATTGGCGATGGGGCTGACAGGGTAGACGGCATAGATGAAGTTGCCCTGGCTGAGGATGCTGTGGCTGCCGTTACCCACTGCTGCGAGGATCTTGCGGCCTTCGTCACCCTGGGTTTCGCTGATGTTCTTGCCGATCTGGCTGTCGTCGGTGCTGTAGGCAGCGAGGGTGCCGCTGGGGGAGACGATCAGCACGCGCCCGGCGTTGTCGAACAGGCCGCGCTGGGCTTCGCCGGCTGCCGCTTGCAGGGCGGCGAGCTCGAGGTCGACGCCCATGGTGGCGATCACCTTGTCGCCGTCCATCAGCGGAATCGACAGCGTGGTCATCAGTACGCGCTGGCCTTCCAGGGTGTCGGCATAGGGCTCGAGCAGGCAGGCGCTCTTGCGCTCACGAGGGCAGGTGTACCAGCTGTTGTAGGGCGTGCCACTGATGCTCAGCTCGGTTTTATTGAGGTCGCCCTCGGTGATCATGATGTTCATGGGCTGTGGCGTGCTGCGCGTCCAGGCACTGGAGAAACGGCCGGTTTCGTTGGAACCATGGGCGCTGTCGTCGACGAATTCGGCATCGCGGCCATCCAGCGCGTTGGGCTCGAATACCAGCCAGATGCCCAGCACCTTGGTATTGCGCTCGAAGGCGGTCTTGATGCTCTGGTTGATCGCTTCACGCAGTGCGGCGGTGGTCATTGCGTTTTTTTCAGCCAGGACCCGCAGGTCGTTTACCTGGTCGACGAGGCTGGTGACCAGCAGCAGGCTGTCGCCGAAGGTGCGCTGCAGGCTAACCGCCTGCTCGGATGCACGGGCTTCCAGCAGTTGCTCGACGCCATCGGTTAGCATTTGGCGGCTGGACGCGCCAGTAAGCTGGTTGTTCTGGCTGCTCTGGTAGAGGTTCATGCCTACGATCAAGGCCGTTACGCCGAGCAGGGAAAGGCCCGAGAGCAGGACGATTTTCAGCCGAATGGACATGGTATTGAACATGGCGACGTCTCTTGAGGTGAGCAGCACTTCAATGAAGGCAGCGGATGCTGAAAGGATTTGGATGGGTCTTGTTGTTGTATCGGCCCGCCACGTACTTTCGTGAGCGAGGGCGGCGCATCCTGCCAGCAGAGCCATCTTTGCATGTCCTGATATAGACACTAGTCGAGTGCCGCCATAGCGCCAGCGCAGAGCAGGCTGTGAATCGAATCGCTCGGCGGTGGTCAACGCGTTGAATTGGCCGCGCCGGGTAACCGCTGAAAACAGAGCAGGGCATTTCGCCACCAAGTGGCTAGCGTCTTGCTACGAAAGAAGGATGGCGGTCGACGGGCTATGATCAGGGAACCTGTATGGAAGTTTCTCGAGCCATCTCAATGCCTGCTTACGCTCCAACTCCGCACCGTCGGCTGCTGGCCAGTGGCGCTGTCCTGCATGTCGTCCAGCAACCCTGGGCACGACAGGTGGGCGCTTGCTTGCGGGTGGCGGCCGGCAGTCATGACGCGCCGCCGGCCTATCCGGGCCTGGCGCACTTTCTCGAGCACCTGCTGTTTCTCGGTAGCCGCGATTACCCCACTGACGAGGGTTTGATGGCCTTCGTCCAGCGCCATGGCGGGCTGGTCAATGCCTCGACCCAGGCGCGGCATACCGATTTCGTCTTTGAGCTGCCGGCCGAACATCTGTCGGCAGCGCTGACGCGTCTGCTGGACATGCTCAGCCGCCCGCTGCTGGAGATCGACGCGCAGGTTCGCGAGCGCGAGGTGCTGCACGCCGAATACCAGGCGCGCAGCCAGGATGCCGACAGCCGGATCGATCATGCCCTGGGCCAGGCGCTCGCCGCCGGGCATCGCTGCAGTGAGTTCTTGGCTGGCGACCGCAGCACGCTGGTCGTGGAATCTGCGGCGTTTCAGCGGGCATTGCACAATTATCACCAGCGCCACTATCAGGCTCGGCACATGTGCCTGACCCTGGTGGGGCCGCAACCGGCAGAGCAGTTGCTGGATATCGCCGAAGCGCTGCTTGCGGCTTTGCCTGCGGGCGATGGCCAGGCTGATTCAACGCCACCGCAGGACCTGTTGCCGCTACGGGCGCCGCAGTTGTATCTGCAGCACGGCCGCCCTGGGGTGTACCTGGGTGTGGCCGTGCAACTGGATACTCGCGACCTGAATGCTCCCTTGGAGCTGTTGCTGGACGCCCTGCAGGATCCTGCGCCTGGAGGTTTGCTGGCCGGTTTGCGTGAGCTTGAGCTGTGCCGGCAGTTGCAGGCGCGGGTGCTGTATCGGTACGAGGGGCAATGCCTGCTGCGCCTGGATTTTCCTGGCGCCACGGCAGAGCAGGGCGCGGCGTTGCGCGCGGCCGTGCAGCATTGGGCCGCGTGCCTGCGCGGCCATGCGGATTGGTCGCAGCGCCTGCATCACCATCAGCAGGCGGCAATACTCAGGCAGCTCGGGCTCAGCCCGTTGGCGGCGGCCAGGGAGCTGCAATCGCCTGCTCAGAACGACGGCCACACCTTGCGCGACCTCGATGCGCTGCTGGCTTGTCTGGCTCGCGGTGAGGGGCTGATCGAGTTGCAGTGCGGCGAACAGGCGCAGCCCCTGTGGCCGGCAATCGGGCTGGATCTGCCATTGCAGGCCTTGCCGATGCAAGTGTCAGCGCCAATCTCGAAGCGCCAGTGGCGGCTGTTCAGCGCTGAGCCATTGCTGGCCGGCGCTGCCGTGGCATCGGCCGCTCTGCCATTGGCTGCGCTGCGACACCATCCGGGGCAAGCCGAAGGAGGGCCGGCCGCCCTTTACTGGCGTGGCCCCTGGTCTGGTGCGGGCGATGTGGCCGCCATCGAAGCGGCTTTGCTGGCACGCAGTGCCGATCTGCGCTGGCGCGGTGAGCGGCTTGGCATCGCCTGCCAGCTGAACGTGCAAGCTTCCGGCTGGACGCTCTCGTTACGTGGGCCAGCGCCGCTGTTGCCGGCCTTTAGCGGCTTACTGGTGCCGTTGCTGTTGGCGGCTGTCGCTGAACCGGCCGAGCCCGCTTCCCAGGGCATGCTGCTGCGGGCGTTGCTGCAGCGTCTGCCGCAGCTCTGCGAGCTGCCCGCAGCGTCGCGGCTGGAGGGGCTGAGCGTTGGCCTGGGGGCGAGCGAGCAGGCGCAACTGGCCGAGCTGTGCACGGCGGTCGAGCGACTTGCAGAGCTGCCGCCAACACCATGTATCGACACCGGCATCGACTGGCATCAGGTCGCACAGCCAGGCGCGGATGCGGCCTTGCTGCTGTTCTGTCCGCTACCGGCTGTCGACGCCCATACCGATGCCGCCTGGCAGTTGCTCGGGCAGATCGTGCAGGGGCGCTTCTACCAGCGCCTGCGGGGTGAGCTACAACTCGGCTACGCCTTGTTCGCCGGATTTCGCCAGGTGCAGGGCAGCAGAGGCCTGCTGTTCGCCCTGCAGTCGCCGGTGTGCGATGCGGCCGCTATCTTCGCTCATATATGCGCCTTTCTGGACGAGCAACGTCAGCAGCTCGAAGCGCTGGACGACGCGGCCGTGTCGCGTTATCGCGATGCCCTGCTGCCGCTACTGAACCCGGCCCAGGCCAATTGGCCGCGCGCTGAGCAGCTATGGCAGCTGCATCTGGCAGGCTTGCCCGAGGTGCACCTGCAACAGGTGCAGCAGGCGTTGGCGGCCTTGACCGTCAGCGATTTGCTGCGGGCGTATGCGCAATTGCTGCTCGCCCGTGACTGGCGCGTATTGGCCAGCGCAGCGCCGTTGGCCGTCTAGGCCGCGTAGTTTCCCACACCCCGATTCATCTCCATGAACCCGGCCCGGAACGGCCTGGCGTTCTGCCCTGTACGTCTGCCTGCATCTGTTGTTCAGCACTCCTGCGCGGCGCGTAATTACGCCTCTACGCCCTAGGGCTGGCCCGGTACTAATACCTTTCTCCCACTACCGGTAGCAGGCCGGTCGCGAGCCCGCAGAAGTGGGCCGGTAGCGCCTGGCCAAAGCAGCAGCGAATCGCTGCCAAGGCAGCGTATGGCCCGGCTGACACGCTTTCGATAATCGCCTCCGACACGACTGCCCTGGCGGTCGCCACTCAAGCGGAGAGCGTTATGCACAACAACAAGATCGCCATCACTCGATTTCTGCCCCTGACCCTGGCTACAGCCGTCGCTCTGGCGACCGCGCAGCAGGCTGCCGCCGAGATCGTCCTGTACGACAAGGACGACACCACTTTCTCCACCGACGGCTACATCAACGCCTTCTACGTCAACAGCGACGTGGATCGCGATGGCGAGAAGTTCGACCGCCGCCAGTCGCGGGTGAAGATGGGCTTTCTGCCCAACTGGATCGGCTTCAACTTCGGCAAGCAGATCGACGATCTCAAACTGACCGGTCGCTCCTCGTTCTGGGTCACCATCAACGACAGCGAAACCAACGGCACCGACACCGCCATCGACGTGCGTCAGTTCTACGGCACCGTTTCCAGCCCGGAATGGGGCGAGGTGCTGGTGGGCAAGGACTTCGGTCTGTTCTCGCGCTCCAACATCTTCCTCGACGAGTTGCTGGCTGGTTACGGCAACGTGTCCGACACCCTGGGCCTGGTGGACGGCACCGGCGTGTCCTTCGGCAACATCGGTACCGGCTACCCGTACCCGTTCCCGACCTCGCAGATCACCTACCGCAACAACAACCTGGCCGAAGGCCTGCGCGTGGCGGTCGGCATCATGGACCCGGTCGACACCAACGACGACAGCGCCACCGGCAAGGCCTATCAGGAAAACCCGCGCTTCGAATCGGAAGTCAGCTACCAGTTCGAGGTGGGCGGCTCGACCATCTACACCTGGGTCAACGGTGCCTACCAGACCTCGGAAAACACCGACGATACGGTCGACAAGGTCACCTCCAAGGGCCTCGGTTATGGCGTGCAGGCCAAGTTCGGCGGCCTGTCGCTGACCGGCTCGGGCTTCCAGGCCAAGGGCATCAACCCGTTCTTCACCAACAACCTGGGCGAGCCGACCCTGCGTGACATCGACAGCGACGGCTACCTGCTGCAGGGCTCCTACTCCTGGGGCAAGAACCGCGTGGCGCTGTCCTACGGCAAGACCGAGGACGATGGCAACGGTCTGGGCGTGGCGGCGGATTACGAGACCCGTGGCATCGCCTACTTCCGTACCATCAACGACAACCTCAAGCTGGTCGCCGAATACAACCAGTACCAGATCGATGCCGCCGCCGGCAGCGGTCTGAACGAGGACACCGACACCTTCGCCGTGGGTGCCGTACTCAACTGGTAAGCCACGCGGCTTGCGGACGACGGGAGGCCCACGGGTCTCCCGTTCTTTTTAGGGACTGAAAGGAAGAATCCAATGATCGGACTCTGGAGCGAATCGGCGAAAACCTATCTGCTGGCACTGGCGATCAGCACCACGCTGGTCTTCGCGCTGCCGATTTTCCTCGTACCGCTGACCTGGGCACGCCTGATGCGCTGGCGCATTCCGCAGGACATCAATCTGGCGGTGTATTTCGGGCGCTGTCTGGGCGCCTTCATCCTGATCGTCGAGGCGCTGATGCTACGGGCGGCGCTGACCGGCGAAGCGCTGCACACCACCTTCGAGGTGCTGGCCGCCGTGGCCCTGCTGATGGTGGTGGTGCACGTGCACGGGGCGATCAGGCGCATCCAGCCGTGGACGGAAACCCTGGAGATCGGCTTCTACGTCGGGATGTTGGGGCTGACCCTGATGTTCTGGCCGGCTCTGTAATAACGCTGGTGCGCCCGGCACACCCTACACAAGCTTGGCGGTGTCCCGGCCAGGGTGCGCCATGCGCTCCAGCGATCCCGGCATGTGATAACGAACGGAGTAGCCCGGATGAAATCCGGGAAGGTAACCCCCGATTGCCCTTGCCGCCCGGCGTACTGCTTCGCAAGTACGCCCTACGGATCGACTACCCAGTACTCAAGTAGCATGGGTCGGCCAGCGCCGGCTTCGTAGAATTTCCCCATGACCAGCAGGTGTATTGGGGCGTGATATGGCCTTGCAACAGTCGGAAGGCGTGCTCAGCGCCGTATCCAGCACGAAGGACGTGGAACTGGCCGCCCAGGAACTGGCACGCCAGCTGATTCATCCCTATCTCGGTTTCGTGCTGTTCTTCTGCTCGGCCGAGTATGACCTCGACGGGCTCGGCCAGGCGCTGGAGGCCCACTTCGGTGGGGTGAGCCTGGTCGGCTGTACCAGCGCCGGTGAGATCACGCCGCAGGGCTATGACCGTGGTTGCGTGGTGGCGCTGGGCTTCGACCTGCGCTGCTTCTCCATCGCCAGCGTGCTGATCGACGAGATGGAGCGCTTCAATCTGCTCGACGCGCAGCACCTGGTCGATGGTCTGGTCAAGGACTGCCGCAGTAACGAGCTGGCCTCGATCAAGGGCCACAGCTTCGCCTTGACCCTGCTCGATGGCCTGTCCAGCCGTGAAGAATTGGTGCTCGGCGCGCTCAGTGCGGCATTGGGCAGCATCCCGCACTTCGGCGGCTCGGCCGGCGACGACAACCACCTGACCCACACCCACGTCTACCACGGCGGGCGCTTTCACAGCGGCGCGGCCGTGGTGGTGCTGTTCAACACCTGGCTGGAGTTCGAGGTGTTCAGCACCCACCACATTCAACCGCGTGTGGAAAAGCTGGTGGTGACCCGTGCCGATAGCGCCACGCGCCGGGTGTACGAGCTCAATGCCGCGCCGGCCGCGCAGGAATATGCCGAGCTGATCGGTGTGCCGGTCGAGGCCCTGGATCTGCGGGCGTTCGCCGCCTATCCGCTGGCGGTGCGGATCAGCGATCACTACTACGTGCGCTCGATTCAGCAGGTGCATGACGACCTCAGCCTGACCTTCTACTGCGCGGTGGAGAACGGCATCGTCCTCACCGCGATGCAGCCTGGCCCCTTGTTGCCCAATCTGCAGCAGCTGTTCGCCGGTCTGGAGCAGCGTCTCGGACCGCTGCTGCTGACCATCGGCTGCGACTGCTTCCTGCGTCGCCTGGAGATCGAAAACGATGGCGGCGTCGAGTCGGTCGCCACACTGCTGCGCGAGCAGCGGGTGATCGGCTTCAACACCTACGGAGAGCAGTTCAATGGCATGCACATCAACCAGACCTTCACCGGTGTCGCCATTGGCCGACCTGTTGGGCGTGGCGAACGCTGACTCGCAGGCCCGCTTCACGGCGCTGGAGCAGGAGAACGCCAAGCTCAAGCGCATCAACGCCGCGCTGATCGAGCGGGTCGAGTCGATCCACTCCCGGGGCGATGATGCCTACGCGGCCTTCCAGCATTCGGTGGTGCTGTCCGAGCAGGTGCGTGAACGCACCGACGCGCTGAACCAGGCGATGGCCGAGCTGAAATCCAGCAACCAGCTGCTCAGCGATGCACGGTTGCGTGCCGAGACCGCGCACCAGCACCTGATCGATGCCATCGAGAGCATCTCCGACGCCTTCGTACTGTTCGACGATCGCCAGCGCATCGTGTTGTTCAACAGCCGTTTCAAGGCCCTGTGGGCACGCAGCCGCGCGCGCATCGGCACCGGCACGCGGCTGGAGGAAATTCGCCGTCTGAGCCGCAGCACCGGCCTGGTGGTGGAGGCGCAGCTGGGCAAGGAGGGCGAGCCGAGCCTGTTCCGCCTGCAGGACGGGCGCTGGGTGCAGGTCAGCGAGCGGCCGACCCGCGAGGGCGGCTTGGTAATCCTCTACACCGACATCACCGAGGTGAAGCAGAGCGAGGCGCTGCGTCGTGAGCAGGCCCTGGCGCAGAAGTCGCGCCTGCTGCAGCGTGCGGTCGACAACCTGTCGCAGGGCATGGCCATGGTCAATGCCGAGGGCGCGCTGGAACTGTGGAACCACCGCTTTCTCGAACTCTGCGGCCTGGCGCCGATCAACGCCCATCGCCCGTTCGCCGAGGTGATGGCGGAAAGCGAGCTGGAGCCGCTGACCCCGGACAGCCGCGATGTCGGCGGCAAACCACTGCGCCAGGTGGAAGTACGCCTGTTCGACGGGCGCATGCTCGAGGTGCGCACCCATCCGCTGCCGACGGGCGGCTTCGTCAACACCTTCACCGACATCACCGAGCGCCATCGCCAGGCCCAGGCGCTGAGCGACAGCGAGCGCTGGATCCGCCTGATCACCGACCACGTGCCGGCGCTGATCGCCTACCTGTCGGCCGATCTGGTCTATGAGTTCACCAACAAGGTCTACGAGGAATGGTACTGCTGGCCGCGCGGCGCCATGCTCGGCCAGAGCCTGCGCGAAGTGCACAGCGAAGAGCATTGCCAGCGCCTGGAGCCCTACGTCGAACTGGCGCTGTCTGGCGAGAGCGTGACCTTCGAATTCGCCGAAACCAACCACAACGGCCAGGAGCGCTACATGCTGCGTTCCTACGTGCCCAATCGCCAGGCCAGTGGCGAGGTGGTCGGCATCTTCGTGCTGATCCGCGACATCACAGAGCGGCGGCGTACCGCCGAGGCGCTGCATCAGGCCTATCAGCATCTGGAGCAGCGCGTGCGTGAACGCACCACCGAGTTGACTACGGTGAACGACCAACTGCGCCGCGAGATCGACGAGCGTACGCAGATGGAGGCGCGCCTGCGTGAAGCCAAGGGCGAGGCCGAGCAGGCCAACCTGTCCAAGACCAAGTTCCTCGCCGCCGTCAGCCATGACCTGCTGCAGCCGCTCAATGCCGCGCGGCTGTTCACCAGTGCCTTGCTGGAGTTCCACGTCCTTTCCGGCTGTGCGCCGCTGGTGCGCAACGTCAGCAACTCACTGGAGGACGTGGAAAGCCTGCTGGGTACGCTGGTGGACATTTCCAAGCTCGATGCCGGGGTGATCAAGCCGGACATCGCGCCGTTCGCCGTCAGCGAGCTGCTGGAGAACCTGGCTGCCGAATATCACCAGATCGCCCGCAGTGAAGGCCTGCGCCTGGACTACCTGCCCAGCTCGGCCCTGGTGCGCAGCGACGTGCAGCTGCTGGCGCGAATCCTGCGCAACTTCCTCAGCAACGCCATTCGCTACACCGCCAGCGGGCGCATCCTGCTGGGCTGTCGGCGGCGTGGCAACAGCCTGTCCATCGAGGTCTGGGACACCGGCATCGGCATCGCCGAGGACAAGCTGGTGGAGGTATTTCAGGAGTTCAAGCGCGGCGACAACGTGCAGCGCAAGCAGGATCGCGGTCTGGGCCTAGGCCTGGCGATCGTCGACAAGATCGCACGCATGCTCGGCCACCGCATCCGCGTGGCGTCGCAGCAGGGCAGGGGCTCGATGTTCGCCGTCGAGGTACCGCTGACCCGTCGCGCGCCGCGTGTGCGTGCCGTGCAGGAGTGCCCGGATCAGTTGCTCGAACGCCTCAGCGGTGCGCGGGTGTGGGTGCTGGATAACGATGCGGCGATCTGCGCCGGCATGCGCACGCTGCTCGAAGGCTGGGGCTGCCGGGTGGTCACCGCACTGAGCGAAGAAGACCTGGCACGCCAGGTGGACAACTACCACGCCGAGGCCGACCTGCTGATCGCCGACTACCACCTCGACGACGGGCGCAATGGCCTCGACGCCGTGGCGCAGATCAACGCCCGGCGCAGCGCGCCGCTACCGGCGCTGATGATCACCGCCAACTACAGCAACGAGCTCAAGCAGCAGATGCGCGAGCTGGGCCACAGCCTGCTGCACAAACCGGTGCGACCGATGAAGCTGAAGACGGCGATGAGTCATTTGATGGAGCGTGGGGCGGGGGCTTGAAGCCCGGTGCGCACGGCGCACCCTACGATGTACCCGCGTGATACCTACTGCACAGGCGACCTCGATCCCGTAGGGTGCGCTGCGCGCACCGAAGCTGGCCCGTAGCCCGGATGCAATCCGGGAAGGGTCATAGCGTTCTGCCCCGGATTGCATCCGGGCTACGATACGGGCACATCATCAATCATCTGCGATCAGGCGTTTGCCCAGGCTCACCGAGGCGTCGAATTGGTAGCCAAGCCGCTCGTAGAAGGCCAGCGCGGCCGCGTTGCTGTCGCGCACCTGCAGGCTGAGTTTTGGGCAGCCCATGGCCAGCAACTGTTCTTCGATGTATGCCATCAGCTGACGGGCCAGGCCCTGCTGGCGTTGCTGCGGGCACACCGCCAGGTAGTTGACCCAGCCGCGATGCCCCTCGTAGCCGGCCATGGCCGAGGCCACCAGCTTGCCGTCGATCTCACCCACCAGAAACAGCTCGGGCTGCACCTGCAGCTTGCGCTGGATGTCCTTGTATGGATCGTTCCAGGGGCGGGTCAGGTCGCAGCGTTGCCAGAGGTCTACGATGGCAGCTTGGTCGGAGAGCTGGAAGGGGCGGATGTGCATGATGGGCTCCAATCGGTGAGCCCACCTTTTTAGCACGCGCCGATGACAGGCGTTAGAGGCGTTAGCGGCGCAGGTAGGAGGCGAAATCAATATCGCCGGCCGAGAGAATCGCCTGCACCCGGTTATGCACGCCGAGTTTGCGCAGAATGGCCGACACGTGCGCTTTGACCGTGGTTTCGGCGATATCCAGGCTGTAGGCGATCTGCTTGTTCGACTCGCCCTTGGTCATGCGTTCGAGCACCAGCAGTTGCTTGCGCGTCAGCGCCTGCAGCAGCTCCGGGGCGAAGCTGTGGTTGTCGTGGTGCTGGCGTGAGTTGCCGCTCTTCTGCGAACGGATGATGTCCGGCGGCAGGTAGACGTTGCCGTCGAGAATCTGCGCGATGGCGTCGGTCATCTGCGCCCGTGGCGACGACTTGGTGATGAAACCCACCGCGCCATAGGTGATGGCCTGCAGCACGATCTGCTTGTCCTGCTCGGCCGAGAC
>Ga0208645_1000189_pt1 | contig 82721 bp, 65 predicted proteins | sample VirMetDEL_Sep_01_FD_184519 | JGI IMG/M metagenome (GOLD analysis project Ga0208645, IMG submission 184519) | Aqueous microbial communities from the Delaware River and Bay under freshwater to marine salinity gradient to study organic matter... | ecosystem: Environmental > Aquatic > Marine >... | reverse complement strand
GATCTAAATGTGGGAGGGGGCTTGCCCCCGATAGCGGAGTTGAAGTCACCGAGCCTATCGACTGATCCACCGCCATCGGGGGCAAGCCCCCTCCCACATTTCAGACCGAGTTCACATTGACCCAGCGTTGTTCTCGAGCCGCCACGCGAATCGCCGTCGCCAGCCGCTTGAGCGCCCACGCCGCCCAAGGAAACCACCGAGCTGCCCAAGACCACAGTGGGCAAGGTACTGCGCCGCGCGCTGCGCTAACTTGAATCTCTAGGTGATCTAAATGTGGGAGGGGGCTTGCCCCCGATAGCGGAGTTGAAGTCACCGAGGCTATCGACTGATCCACCGCCATCGGGGGCAAGCCCCCTCCCACATTTCAGACCGAGTTCACATTGACCCAGCGTTGTTCGCGAGCCGCCACGCGAATCGCCGTCGCCAGCCGCTCGACCGCCCACGCCGCGTCGAAGTCGCTGCCGTCCGCGCCCTGGCCGGTCACTGCCAGAATCAACTCGTGCACTTCCAGCGTCTTCAATTCGTTGTAGCCCAACTGATGGCCGGCGGCCGGGCTGAACGCCGCGTAGCCGGGCAGGGCGGGGCCGGCCAGCAGGCGTTGGAAGCCGTCCTGGCCCTTGCGGCACAGGCGCAGTTCGTTCAAGCGCTCCTGATCGAAGGCCAATGAGCCTTGCGTCCCGCTGATTTCAAACGCCAGGTGGTTCTTGTAACCGTGCTTGAGCCAACTGCTGCTCACCGTGCCGCGCGCGCCGTTGGCGAAACGCAGCAGGGCGTGTACCTGATCGTCCACGGCAATCGACTTGAGTGTGTCGCCGCCTTTGACGGCGGGGCGCTGTGCATGCACGGTCTGCGTATCGGCGCACACGCTGACCACATCGCCCACCAGATAGCGTGCCATCGACAGCAAGTGGCTGCCCAGGTCTGCCAGGGCGCCACCGGCATGTTCCACCTCACAGCGCCACGACCAGGGTGACGCCGGGTCGGCCATGAAGTCTTCGCTGAACTCACCCTGGAAACTGATGATTTCGCCCAATTCGCCGTTGGCGATGATCTGCTTTGCCCACCCGATCATCGGGTTGTGCTGGTAGTTGTAGCCGACCCGCGTCACCACGCCCGCCGCACTCGCGGCGTGGCGCATGGCGTCGGCCTGCGCCAGGCTGACCGCCAGCGGTTTTTCGCAGTACACCGCCTTGCCCGCGGCGAGCGCGGCCATGGCCATGGGGTAGTGCAAATGGTTCGGTGTGGTGATCGCTACCACATCGACCGTGGGGTCGTTGACCAGCGCTTGCCAGTCGCCATGGGCCTGGGCAAATCCCCAGGCATCGGCGCAGCGCTGGGCGCGTTCGGTGTCGGCATCGGCCAGGGCGGCCAGTCTGAGGCTGACCGGCAGCTCGAATACCGTGCGGGCGTTATTGAACGCCAGGGCATGGGCGCGGCCCATGAAGCCTGTGCCGATCAGGCCGATTCCGAGTTTGCGCATAGCCGTGGTCCTTTGGATTATTGTTTTCAGGGAGGCTATTAATGGAATATAAATTCTCATAATTCAATATGTGGAAAAAATAATTCATTTCTGCGGCTATATCATTGCAGTTGATGTGGTTATATTCAGCGCAGGGTTAAAAGCCGCCAGTTAACAAAAGATAACGTAGCGCCGATTGTCAGACGATTCGAAAGCCCGATAGGATGGCCCCTACTTCCTCCAGGCGCTCTAGATTGCAGGTTTCAGAGCCCGGGAAGGTAAGACGACCTAACAATAATAAATGGGAGAAAGGTCTATGAGTGAGCCTGTCATGGGTTGGGTTGTTTGCCGCCCACGCGCCGCACGCAGGGTTGCGTTGCTGGCCACAGCGCTCTCGTTGCTGGCCGGTGCCGCGTTGTCGCCACCGCTGTTGGCAGCCAGCGATACCGCCGCACAGCCGGTGTTTGCAATTGAATCCCCCAAGGCCGCCAAGGGCCTGATGATCGACGTGGTCCACGCGGGCTCGCGCCTGGTGGCGGTCGGTGATCGCGGGCACATCCTCTATTCCGATGACCAGGGCAGCACCTGGACCCAAGCCAAAGTCCCCACCCGCCAACTGCTCACGGCGGTGTTTTTTGTCGATGACAAACACGGCTGGGCCGTCGGCCACGATGCGCAGATCCTCGCCAGCGTCGACGGCGGCGCCACCTGGGCCCAGCAATACCAGGACCTCAAGCGCGAAGCGCCGTTGCTCGACGTCTGGTTCAACGACGCCAACCACGGCCTGGCCGTCGGCGCCTACGGGGCGCTGATCGAAACCACCGACGGTGGTAAAACCTGGGAAGACGTCAGCGAACGCCTCGACAACGAAGACCAGTTCCACCTCAACGCTATTGCCCAGATCAAGGACGCCGGCCTGTTTATCGTCGGTGAGCAGGGCAGCATGTTCCGCTCCAGCGACGACGGCCAGACCTGGGAAAAACTCGAAGGCCCCTACGAGGGTTCACTGTTCGGCGTGATCGGCACCGCCCAGCCGCACACCCTGTTGGCCTACGGCTTGCGTGGCAACCTGTACCGCTCCACGGATTTCGGCAGCACCTGGGAGCAGGTCGAACTGAATGCGGCGCGCGGCGCCCTGGAGTTCGGCTTGTCCGGGGCGACCTTGCTCGATGACGGCGCGCTGGTGGTGGTCGGTAACGGCGGCAGCGTGGTGGTCAGCCATGACGACGGCCAGACCTTCAGCGTATTCAATCGCCCGGACCGTATTTCACTCTCGGCGGTGACGGCGGCGGGCAATGGCAACTTGATTCTGGTCGGGCAGGGGGGTGTTCGTGTTGCTACGCCAACCGGCGCCGAACCCACAAAACAATAAGAAGGCGGGGAAAGAATGAGCAGTCATCACAACGATAAAGCGACCTTTCTTGAGCGCCTGATCTTCAACAACCGCCCGGCAGTGATCGTCATCTGCCTGCTGGTGAGTATTTTCCTGTTCTGGCAGGCGACGTTGATTCGCCCCTCCACCAGCTTCGAAAAGATGATCCCGCTCAAGCACCCCTTCATCGAAAAGATGATGGAACACCGCAACGACCTGGCCAACCTGGGCAACACGGTGCGTATCTCGGTAGAGGCCAAGGACGGTGACATCTTCACCAAGGACTACATGGAGACCCTGCGGCAGATCAACGACGAGGTGTTCTACATCTCTGGCGTCGACCGCTCGGGCCTCAAGTCGCTGTGGAGCCCCAGCGTGCGCTGGACCGAAGTCACCGAGGAAGGCTTTGCCGGCGGTGAAGTGATCCCGCAGAGCTACAACGGCTCGCCGCAGAGCCTCGATCAACTGCGCAACAACGTGCTCAAGTCCGGCCAGGTCGGGCGCCTGGTGTCCAACGACTTCAAGTCGAGCATCGTCGACATCCCGCTGCTGGAGTCCTACCCGGACCCGCAGGACCAGGGCAAGTTGCTGGCCCTGGACTATCGGCAGTTCTCCCATGAACTGGAAGACAAGATCCGCACCAAGTTCGAAGCGCAGAACCCCAACGTCAAGATCCACATCGTCGGTTTCGCCAAGAAGGTCGGCGACCTGATCGACGGGCTGGTGATGGTCGTGCTGTTCTTCGGCGTTGCCTTCGTCATCACGCTGGTGCTGTTGCTGTGGTTCACCAACTGCCTGCGCAGCACCGTCGCGGTGTTGAGCACGACGCTGGTGGCGGTGGTCTGGCAACTCGGCTTGATGCACTTCTTCGGCTTCGGGCTCGATCCGTATTCGATGCTGGTGCCGTTCCTGATCTTCGCCATCGGTATTTCCCACGGCGTGCAGAAGATCAACGGTATCGCCCTGCAATCGAGCGACGCGGACAATGCGCTGACTGCCGCACGGCGTACCTTCCGGCAACTGTTCCTGCCGGGGATGATCGCGATTCTGGCGGATGCGGTGGGTTTCATTACCCTGCTGATCATCGACATCGGGGTGATCCGGGAACTGGCCATCGGCGCGTCCATCGGCGTGGCGGTGATCGTGTTTACCAACCTGATCCTGCTGCCGGTGGCGATTTCCTACGCGGGCATCAGCAAGCGCGCCGTGGCCAGGAGCAAGAAAGACGCGAATCGCGAACACCCGTTCTGGCGCCTGTTGTCGAATTTCGCCAACCCGAAGGTCGCGCCGATTTCCGTCGCCCTGGCGCTGGTCGCGTTCAGCGGCGGCCTCTGGTACAGCCAGCACCTCAAGATCGGCGACTTGGACCAGGGCGCGCCGGAGCTACGCCCGGACTCGCGCTACAACAAGGACAACAACTTCATCATCAACAACTACTCCACCAGTTCCGACGTGCTGGTGGTGATGGTCAAGACCAAGGCCGAAGGCTGCTCGCGCTATGAAGCCATGGCGCCCATCGACCAGTTGATGTGGAAGATGCAGAACACCGAGGGCGTGCAGTCGGCGATCTCGCTGGTGACCGTGTCCAAGCAGATGATCAAGGGCATGAACGAGGGCAACCTGAAATGGGAAACCCTGTCGCGCAACCCGGATGTGCTGAACAACTCCATCGCCCGCGCCGATGGCCTGTACAACAACAACTGCTCCCTGGCGCCGGTGCTGGTGTTCCTCAACGACCACAAGGCCGAAACCCTCGACCGCGCCGTGCATGCGGTGCAGGACTTCGCCAAGGAAAACAACAAGGACGGCCTGGAGTTCATCCTCGCCGCCGGTAACGCCGGGATCGAGGCCGCTACCAACGAGGTGATCAAGGAGTCGGAGCTGACCATCCTGATCCTGGTGTACCTGTGCGTGGCGACCATGTGCATGATCACCTTCCGCTCTTGGGCGGCGACCCTGTGCATCGTGCTGCCGCTGGTGCTGACCTCGGTGCTGGGCAACGCGCTGATGGCGTTCATGGGCATCGGCGTCAAGGTCGCGACCTTGCCGGTGGTGGCCCTTGGCGTGGGCATCGGCGTGGACTACGGCATTTACATCTACAGCCGTCTGGAAAGTTTCCTGCGCGCTGGCCTGCCGTTGCAAGAGGCGTACTACCAGACGCTCAAGTCCACAGGCAAGGCGGTGCTGTTCACCGGGTTGTGCCTGGCGATCGGCGTGTGTACCTGGATCTTCTCGGCGATCAAGTTCCAGGCCGACATGGGCCTGATGCTGACCTTCATGCTGCTGTGGAACATGTTCGGCGCGCTGTGGCTGCTGCCGGCGCTGGCGCGGTTCCTGATCAAACCGGAGAAGTTGGCCGGGCAGAAAGGCAATTCGCTGTTCGCCCACTGAGTGCGGCGGTGGGGGCGGTTGCGCCCCCACCGGCAACGTCACGCTGCGCTCACCGGCTTGCGCGCGGTGTGGGCGCGATCGCCAGGAACAACTGATCCACCGGCGGCGTGATCAATACGTAGACAATCCGCCTGATCGGCTCGGCGCCCGGCTCCTGGGGGTTGCGCAAGCTGCTCTGGACGTGTTGCTTGAGCAAATCCTTCTGCGTGTATTTGCGCTGCTCCGCCAGTTTCAGATGGGCGCGGGTATAGCGCGCGGGCGGGGCGTCGGCGCTGGCGTAATGGAAGTGGGCATACCACAGCACCGTCGGCGGTTTTTTCGCTTTGTCATACACCGCGTATTCGGTGAAGAAATCGCCACTGAGGGTCGGCCGTTGCGGGTCGGCCAGGCTGGTCAGGTTGATATCGATCTGCTGGTGTTGCCACAGATACTCGAGGCTCTCCTGGGTCGGCCATTGACGCTTGTAGCCCTCGCTGCACACCCGTTCCGCCAGCCGCAGCATATCGCGGGCCTGGGCCTGGTACTCATCGATCAGGTCCTGGGCCGAGGGTTTGTCGAGGTGGTCGCGCTGGATTTCCTCGGCCAGCGCGGTGAGCTTGTCCGCGTGCCCGCTGAGCAGCTCATCCCAGTCGCCCGGGTTGACCTGTTGGCGTGTACGCGGCGAGTCGAGTTTTTGCCGGTCGGCGGTAATGACGCGTTCAATGTCGCGGCGCTGTTCGATCAGCGTCTGGGCCAAACCTTTGAGGGTCGCCAGCGTGCGGCCTCGCGGGGGCTGCGTGGGGGCTTGGGAAGGCGGTTCGGCGGTGGTCGCCCAGCCGTCCGCGTGCTTGTTGAAAGAGGCAACGGCTTCACCGGTCAGCGTATCGGTGAGGGTGAAGTGCTCCTCGGCGTTCTGCGCATCGGCCGGCTTGAGTTCGCCGATCAAATACTCTTTTTTGCGGGTCTTGAACACGCGCTTTGTCGGCGCCTTGGCGCGCAGGGTTTTCGACAGCGGCAGCACCACCTCCAACGCTTCCTGCTTGCGCACCACCGATTCCAGCTCGCTGTTCGCCAGCGCCTGGGCGTATTCGAGGCCCGCCAGCAGACGTTCGGCCTGCGGGCGCAGGCGGCTCGGGTTGAGCGCCTTGAGTACGCGGATCGCCTCTTCATAACGGCGGTACTTTTTCAGCACGCTCTCGTACACCTGCCGTTGTTCGACCAGGGTGTATTCGGTGCTGCTGCGCACTTCGACGTGAGACAGCAGCGCCGCGCTCAGGTCGGTTTGCTCCAGGCGTTTGACGTACAGCTCTTCCTGCGGTGGCAGGCGTACATCGGTCATCTCCACGCTGCTGACGGCCAGGTAGTCGAGGGCGTTGAGCCGCAGGTTGTCGGGGAAAAAGTTCTGCGGGTATTCGATCTGTGCCAGCAACTCCTGGCGTATCGTGCGCCCCGCCAGCGAATCGTTTTCCAGCTGTTCCAGGGTGGTTTCCATCGCAACGGAAACCTCGGCCATGTGCTGGCGGATGTTTGCTGACTCGGTGGCGTTGCGCACGTATTCGTCGTAGACCGTCGAGTCGCCGAGCAAGTTATTCACGAACATGCGGCGCGCCATTCGTGCCATGGGTTCGCCCGCGCCGGAAAAGCGCATGGCATTCAACCGGCCCAGGAGCATCTCGTGGATAAACAGTTGTTGGTCCCAGACCGTCTTGAGGATTTTTGCGCGGTCATGCACATGCACGCCGGCGCCGCCGACTTTTTCCAGTTCTACGCCGAGCTTGACCATCTCCAGGCGCGGGGCCAGTGATTGGGCAAACAGCAATTCTAGGTTCTCCAGCAGAATCTGAAACTCGGTGCGCAATTGCTGATGCTTGAGGGTTTCGCGCTGGTGCCGTGTTTCCAGGGCGGGCCTTTGCTGGTCGCTGGCTTTTTGCAGCAGGTTCCACACCAACTGCGCGGTTTTGCGTTGTTTGACCAAGGCGTCCAGGGCGGGAGATATCTGCGTGCTCGCTGCCTGGAATGGCGCCATCAGGTGCTGCATGTCTTCACTGAGCACTTGCACCCGGGCGAGCACTTCTTGTTTCTTGCGCAGGTTTTCTTCGCGCAAGGCGGCCAGGCGCTTGGGCCCGCCACCCAGCAGTTTGAGCCCGCGGTCCAGCGACCAATGGCCGTTGCCATCGGTTCTCAGCAAAATCCCGGGATGTTCGGGTTTTTGCGGATGAACGATGAACACGTCAGCAAAACCCGGGACGATGCTGACCCTGAATAACAGCCCGGCCACCGAGGCATGCCACAGGCCGTTGATGCGGTACAAGCCTTGGTGAGGCCCGGTGTCGAGTGGCGCGGGAGCGGGCACGGGCCACGGCACGTTGACGGCGCGCAGTTTCTCCAGCAGCGCGGCCGCGGCGGTGTCGCCGGCCAACGAATGGTCGAAGTCCAACGGCGTGCGGCCACCGCCGGGTGGTTCGCTGGGCAGGCCGATGACGCCGCGTTCGACCGCCGCTGCATGGCGGGTTGCCAGGCCGGGCGGGCGTCGGAAGGGCGCGCGCGTGACGGGCTGTTCGTCGAGCGGCGGGCTGGCACTGTGCGCGCTGAGGGGGCCTTGATGCACCAGCAGCATGCCGATATTGAGCAGCAGGTCGACCCACGCCAGCTCTTTCGCCGTAGGGTCAGGGCTCTCCAGCGCCGGCAGGTCCTGGGTCAGGCTTTGCGTCGCCTGGATCAGCCAGCCGATCGTCGCCAGGGGCCCGCGCACGGCCATCAACAAGGTGTTGAAGCCCAATTGCATGCCTTCGAGGATCAACGCCCAGCGGCTTTGCGCATTCGAGGTCGATTCGCGCTCGGCCTGGTCCAGCAACTGGCGGGTTTCGCAGCCGAACAGATAGTCCATCAGGCTGCCGTGGTTGAGCGCTTGCAGGATTTCGTCGCCGCTCGCATCGCCGGCTGGCGCCAATTCTGCGGGTTTGGGCACCTCGGGCAGCCGGTCGAACTCCGAACCGATGCCGATGCGCAGGATGTGCGGCTGGCTGAACCCGCCGTTGCTGTAGATCGCCCTGGCCGGGTCGGGCAGCCAGGTCAGCACGCTGTCCTGTAGCGCACCGGGTTGCACAATGGCCGCCAGCAGGTGTTCGCGGCTGCTGAACTCGAGCAGCGCGTCGCGATAGGCCGGACGGTACAGCAGGTGCGGCCCCAGCCGGGTGTCGAGCGGTTCGATGATGAACATGTTCTGCGCCACGTCCGCCGTGGCTGCCGGCGTGCGCAGAAAGGCCAGGGGGCGGATGACAATTTCGTCGCCATCGACCCGGCGTGCCAGCGGGTTGGTTGCGAGCAGTGCCCGCACACAGCGCGCGCCGCGCGTGGTCAGGCCGGCTTCGCCGCGGAGCGCGTGCTCCAGCGCCTGGGTTTTCAGGTGCAGGGGCCGCTGTTGGTTGAACAACCGCTGGCGTTTGCGCGCGGCGGCGGTGTCGCCCATCAGTTCCCGGCGCAGGTAAGCGGGATAGTTGTTGCCGATGTCCACACGCTGGACCAGTTGCAGCACGTAGGCGGGCGTCAACCACGCTTCGAGCGCCCGGCCGCTGCGATGGCTGAGCGTCATGCGGCCTCTGGGGCTTCCCGACAGGTTCTTCAGCGCCAGGTCCACCAGGCTCATGGATACCGGCGCGAGGTAACCACCTGCAAGGCTGCCCACCGCGACATGAAAGGTCAGGGTCAACTCGTCGGCCCGGTAGCCGGCAGCGCGTGCCGCGTCGTTGCAGGTACGCTGGCCGCCCAGGGCGACAGCGCGATCCAGGCACAGTTGATGGTTCAAGTGCTCGGCGGCATAGCTATGCAGGGTTTCCAGGCCATCGAAGTCAGAATCGCCGAGGGTCTGGCGCTTGATCCCGGCCTGTTCAAGCAGGCATTCGCGGTAAGCCAGGCGGTCGGCGGCGCTGGCGCGTTGCAGCCAGTCGGGCAGGGCGGCCTGGAGGGACGCCAGGGTGGCCAGCGCCGTGCCGCGGGCGCTGGCGAAAAACCGCGCCGGTTGGGTGATGGCGGCAAACTGTTGTTCCAAGGCCTGCACCGTGCTGTTGGCCGGGAGTTGCAGGGCGGCCAAGTCCTCCAATTGCTGGTTGAGGATCAGCGCGGCCTGGACCTCGAAAATATTGCCGTCGGGTTCGTACTGCTGCCAGGTGATGCTGTCGACGCTGAAGCGCTGTTGCAGGTGGTCGGCCCAGGCCTGGCCGAAGGCGTCCAGGTCAGGGTAGGTCTCGATTGCGCCGGATAGACGGCACAGCAACACCTGCTCGCGGCACACCACCAGCAGGTCGCTCGCTTGCAGCGTGAGCAGGCTGCCTGCGCGCGTCAGGTGCGCCTCTAGCGTATAGGCATGAATCGCGTTGTCGGGGGCCGGGCGGCGTGCGCGGGTGGCACGGTCTGGGTAGCGCGCCAGGGTATTGAGGATGTCCAGCGGTTGGGCGTGGCGTGCGGCGGCGTCGAGCAGCGTGCCTTGCAGCACGTCGGCCAGCCATTTCCAGCGGCTGCCGCCGGCGTCGCTGTCTTCGCCCCAATAGGTGGCCATGGCGTCTTGGAAGCCGATAAACAGCAGCGACGGCAGTTCGCGAATGACGGCTTCGATGACGTCAAGATCATAGGCGTGGGCGCCATTGGCCGGATAACCGAGCCGCGTGCCGCTGGCATCGCTCAAGTAGCTATCCAGGCCGTGGCGCGTCGACACATCGGGAAAGCTGCCGTCGGCGAGATGGTTCAGCGCGACCTCCAGCAACGGCAGCAACGCCCGCCCGCCACCGTCACGGGGTACGGCCAGTCGCAGGTCGGCGAGGGGGTGTGTCAACGGCGGATATTTCTCCGCCAGGTTGCGCGCCAGCATCTGCGCGGTGACTGCGCGCAGTGTCGGACGCTTGAGAAACTGGGCTTCAAGCGCTTCCCGCAGCGGGTCGGCGGCGAGGGGGAGATTGTGGTCTGGCATGGGTATTCCTTTACGTTGAATAAAGACGTGCCCTTGCACGGTAATCCGCGGTGTGGCGCCGATGCGGTAGCCGGTTATGGTTTTAGGTCCTGGCGGCAAAGTGGCCTATCATTAGCCCTTTGAACCTGATGAAAGACTGTGATGACTACTACTTTGACGGCCGTCCTTGCCACCAGCGACATGCTTGAAATCGACGGGCTGCATGCCTTCGAGTTCGCACTGGATGAAAAAAAGCTGCTGATCATCGCCATGGATGGCCGTGCGCAAAAACGCTGGAGTTTCAGTCTGGAACAGCTGCAGGCCGCGGTCTTCGATGAGACTCTGCAAAGCTGGACGCTGACCGGTGATGTGGGCGAGCACCGTCTGGTCTGCATGAGCGCAATCACCGCCAATAATAATGAAGAGGATGAAGCGGATGCTGATGCGTAAATTCTGGCCCTTGTTGATCGCGGGCAGCGTCGGGGCGATGTCGGCACAGGCCGCACCGGCCGACACCTATGAACTGTTGGTCGGCAGCTACACCGCCGGCAGCAGCGAAGGGATCTATCGCCTGCAATTCGACAGCCGCACCGGGCGGTTCCAGGGCCAGCCGGTATTGGCGGCAAAAACGGCCAACCCGTCCTGGCTGACGGTCTCCAAGGATCAGCAGCATCTGTTTGTCGTCAATGAAAACGGCCCCGGCCAACAGGACGCGGTCGGTCGCGTCAGCAGCTACCGCATCGACCCGCAGAACCATCAGCTCACGCTGATCAATCAGGTTCAAAGCCTGGGCAGCGAGCCGACGCATTCCAGCGTGGCCGCCGATGGCCGCTACCTGTTCGTCGCCAACTATTCGGTGCTTGAAGACCCGGGCGGCAGCCTGGCGATTCTGCCGCTGGACGCCCAAGGCAAACTGGCGGCGCCCGTGCAGTTGAGCGGGCACCCGGCGAGCCGGGTCAACCCGCAACGCCAGGCGTCCAACCATGTGCATTCGGTGGTGCCGGCGCCGGATGGCAAGTATGTGTTTGTGCAGGACCTCGGCGCGGACAAGGTGTTTGCCTACCGCTACGATCCCAAGGCCAACCCTGAGCAGCCCCTGACCCCGGCCAACCCGGCATCGGTGCCCTTGCCGCCGGGCAGCGGCCCGCGGCATTTGCTGTTCAGCGCGGACGGCAAGCATGCCTGGCTGACCACCGAGATGAGCGCTCAGGTCGCGGTGTTCGATTACCACGACGGCACGCTCAGCCAAACCCAACTGGTGGACTTCGCCGCCGGGCAACCGGTGTCCGACAAGGCCGGCGCGGCGCTGCATGCTTCCAGCGATGGCAAGTTCCTGTACGTGAGCAATCGCGGCACGGCCAATCAGTTGCTGGTATTCAGCATCGATCCGGCGACCGCGCATCTCAAGGAACTGCAGCGCCGTTCCGTGGACGGCGACCATCCGCGCGAGTTCAGCCTGGACCCGAGCGGCAAGTTCCTGCTGGTCGCCAACCAGAAAAGCAATGAAATCGTGGTGATCGAACGCGATCCACACACCGGCCTGCTCGGCAAAACCGTGCAAAAACTACCGATCGATGCGCCCAGCGACCTCAAGTTCCTGGTGCGTCAATAAGCCACAGGCCCCGCACAGCGGGGCCTGATCCTCTTTATTAATTCGATTAATAACAGCTACTGTTTCAAAGCATTTCTAAGGCCCAACCCTCGGGCGTAAGTTGAGTTCCAAGGCCTCCCCGGCCACTCAACCAAACGAACACAAGGGTTACCGACATGAACTTCAATCTCTTCTCGATCATCGCCGCCTCCGCTGTTTCCGCCACTGTTGCACTGCCAGCTGCGGCCAGCGTGAACATCAACGGCAAACAATCCAGCACCAGCGCCTACACCCAGAAATACCTGCAACAGAGTGCCAACTTCTACGCCGCACTGGATCACAAAACCCAGTACTGAGCGCCCTGTGGGAGCCGGCGCGCCCGCTCCCACATCGATTCAGGCAGATTCAGGCTTGGCCATCACCGCGATAAACAGCGGCGAGTCCAGAAACCACTGCAACCACGCCTGCACCCGTCGATATGAGGTGCGCGCAAACCACTCCCGATCGACATGGGCAAACTGCCGCACAAACGGCGCCACAGCCATATCCGCAAGGCTTGGATGATCGGCGAGCAAATACGCACGGTCAGCCAGCAACGCCTCCAGCTTCTGCAAAAACACCTCACCGTCGGCCCGATACGCTTCCATCGGCCGCTCCGGGTAGCGCTCGGCATACTTGTAGCGATTCAAGTGATGTTTGAAGCCCAGGTCATTCTCGGCAATCAGCGCCTGCACCGCGGGATCACCCTGTAGCAACCAGTCTTGCGGATCGTTTTGCGCCAGGGCCCAGCGCATGATGTCCAGGCTTTCGTCGATCACCCGACCGTCGACGCTCAACACCGGCACCGTGCCTTTGGGCGACAGCGCGAGCATCTCGGCCGGCTTGGCCTTGAGGCTGACTTCGACAATCCGCAGCGGCATGCCGCAATAGCGCAGGGCCAGGCGGGCGCGCATCGCGTAGGGGCAACGGCGAAACGAGTACAGCAGCGCCTCGCTCACTTCACCTCCACGGTGCTCAAACCATTGCCCTGACGCTTGACCTGGATCTGCACCGGAATGCGCTCGTGCATTTCCTGTACGTGGGAAATCACCGCCACCTTGCGGCCCTGGGCTTGCAGGCCGTCCAGCGCGTCCATGGCCAATTGCAGGGATTCCGGGTCGAGGCTGCCGAAACCTTCGTCGATAAACAGCGACTCGATCTTCAAGGTACTCGAGGCCATCGATGCCAGGCCCAGCGCCAGCGCCAGGGAGACGAGGAACGTCTCGCCGCCGGACAACGAATGCACCGAGCGCAGTTCGTCGCCCATTTCCGTGTCCATCACCAGCAGGCCGAGCATGCTGCCGCCGCGTTTGAGGCGGTAGCGGCGCACCAGTTGGCGCAGTTGCACGTTGGCGTGGTGTACCAGCAAATCGAGGTTGTAGGCCTGGGCGATCTTGCGGAAGGTGTCGCCGGTGGCCGAGCCGATCAGCGCGTTGAGGCGCGCCCAGCGTTGCCATTCTTCATAAGCCTTGGTGATCTGTTCGGCCAGGGCGTGGTTGGCGTCCTGGCGGCGCTGGTCTTCGGATTGCCGCGCGCGCAGTTCGGCGCAGTGTTTTTCGCCCTCGGCCAGTTGCTGGTTGAGCGTGGCCAGTTGGGCGTCCAACTGTTCGGCGTCGAGGTTGCCGTTGTGCAACGCCTGGTGCTCGGCCAGGCGTTGTTCGCGCTCTTGCAGCAGAACCCGGGCTTGCTCGACGGCTTTTTCGCTGTTGTGCAGTTGCTGGCGCAGTGCGCTGGCATGGGCCTCGTCCAAGGCCAGCAGGCGCTTGAGCCCGGCGTCGTCCAGGTCGGGGTGCAGGGCGCGCCACTCGCCCAAGCGTGTCGCGAGCGCGTGTTGTTCGGCGTGCAGCGTGTGCTGGCGGTCTTGCTGGGCCTTGAGGTCGGCGGCCAGTTGGATCAAGGCGTTGCGGATGTCCTGCAACTGTTGATTGGCGTCGGCTTCGCTTTGCCGAGACTGCGCCACGGCCTGTTCGAGTTGCTGTTGCCAGTCTTCGGCGCGTGGGTGTTCACCGAGCAGGCGGGTGAGTTTTTCCTGGGCCGCGTGTTGCTGGGCGGCCAGTTCGCTGACCTGCTGGCGCAATGCGTCGAGTTGCTGCTGGCGATGTTGCTGATGGGTGTGTTCTTTCTCGATCGCCTGCTGACGCGCTTGTTGCTCGGCCAGTTCATCGCGCTGATGGGCCAACTGTTCGAGGCGCTGACCGACCTGTTGGTCCAACTGCACGAAGGTCGCCGCCGGTTCGCTGCGCAGGCCCTCGAGTGTCTCGGTCGGCAACAGGCTGGCGAACGCCTGCAGTTCTTCGTCGAGGCGTTCGCGGTCGTTGGCCAGTTCGCGTTGCTGGTCGATCAGTAACTGGCGCGCCTGCTGGCTGGCGTCCTGGGCGGCTTGCAGCTGTTGCTGCAGGCGCCCGGCGTTTTGTTGCAGGTTGAGCAGGGCGCCTTGGCGTTGCTCGTCCTGGGTGATGTTTTGCGTCAGTTGACTGAGCTGCTGGGCCAGCCAGGCGCTGCGCCGGGCCGCCTCCTGATTGAACAGCGCAGCCGCCAGCGGGTGTGCGTCCAGGCTCGGCGCCAGGGCTTGCTGTTGGATTGCCAGTTGCTCCTGTTGCTGCAGGAATTCCTTTTGCTGGGCGATCAAACCGCCGACTTCACCGCGCAGCTCGGTGAGTTTTTCCTTGAGGCTGTCGACGGCTTTCTGCGCCATCGCCTCTTCGTTTTCGTCGTGGCGACCGAGGCTGTGCAGCAACGCTTCGGGTTGGTGATACGGATGCGCTTGGCTGCCGCACACCGGGCAGGGCTGGTCATCCTGCAATTGCCCGCGCAACTCCTCGACACTGGCACTGCGGGCCAGGCGCTGGCGCTCCAGCAGTTGCTTGGTCACCGTCAGGGTCTGTTCGGCGCGCGTGAGTTCGGCTTTGGTGTGCAGGCCGGTCTGGTTCAACTGATCGCGTTGTTGTTGCGCGTCCGCGAGTTTTTGCGTCAACACGCTGGCTTGCTGGTCCAGCTGTTGCTGGTTGTCCCACAGCCGGGTCAGGTCTTCGAAGGCGCGTTGCTGCTTGCGATTGTCTTGCAGCAGGCTGGCGAGTAACTGGATCTGCTCGGCGACGGCGTGAGGTTCGGCGCCGGCCTCCTGGTACAGCAGGTCGAGGGCATCGCGTTGTTGGGCGAACTTCTCGGCGGCGGCGGTGGCGCGCTGTTCAAGCTGCGGCAGTTCGGCCTGGCCTTTGTTCAGGCGATTGCCGATCAGCATCAGTTGTTGCAGGCGGTCGCGGTAGGCGTTCCAGGCCTCGCTCAACGGCGCGAGGGCGGCGCTGCGTTCCAGGCCGGCGGCCAGGCGTTGCAGGCGCTCGGCGACGTGGGTGTGCTTTTCCTGCAAGCCCTTGAGCAAGGCCTGACCTTCGGCGCAGGCCGTTTCGTGCTGTTGCTGGTCCTCGTTGCGCTTGGCCAGTTCCTTGTTCAGGTGGGCGAGGGTGTTCTGTTCCTCGAAGGCCTGGCGCAGCAAAGGCCCGGCGTCGACCTGAGCTTGCAGGGCCGCGGCCAGCGCTGTTTGGGCCGATGCCTGCTGTTGTAGGGCTTGCTCCTGGCGGCCATGCAGATCGGTTTGCTGCTCGATCTGCGCTTGAATGTGCGCGGCCAGCGGCGTGAGCAAGGTGTCGAGCTCAGCCTGGCGCGCGAAGTGATGGCGCTGCGGCGCCAACTGTTCCAGGCGGCTCAAGTCCTCGCGCTGCGGGCCTTGGCTGTCCCAGTGTTGCTGGGCTTGCTGCAACTGTTCGACGGCACTGAGCTTGCGCTCCTGCCATTCGCGCAGTTCCTTGAGCCAGGTGTGCTGCAGCTCCAGCTGCTTGAGCTGGGCTTGCTCGGTCTTGAGCTGTTGCTGCGCGTGGGCCAATTGTTGGTCCAGCTCGGCGCGGGCTTGCTCGGCCAGGGGTTCCACGCCGGTGGCCTGGTCCTGCAGTTGTTTGTGGGCGTCCTTGGCGTCCTTGGCCTTGTCGAAGGCGCGACGGCCGAGTTGGGTGTAGAGCGCGGTGTCGGTGAGCTTTTCCAGCAGTTCGCTGCGCTCGTTGTCGTTGGCCTTGAGGAAGGCGCTGAACTCGCTCTGCGCCAGCAGCACCGCGCGGGTGAACTGCTCGAAGTTCAGGCCCAGGGCCAACTCCAGCTGGGTCTTGTATTCGGTTTTCTGGCTCGCCAGCAACTGGTCGCTGTCCAGGTCGATCAGGCTTTGCCGGCTGTTCTGCAACTTGCCGCTGGCTTTGTCGCGGGCGCGGTTGGCTTCCCAGCGCGCACGGTAACGGCGGCCGTTGACGCCGACAAAGTCGACCTCGGCATACCCGCCGCCGGTGCCGCGTCGCAGCAACGTGCGCGGATCGCCGATGGAAATATCGCTGTCGGCGTCGGGCATCTTGGCCTGGCCGGTATCGCCCAGGCGCGGCACGGCACCGAACAGCGCCAGGCACAGCGCGTCGAGCAGAGTACTTTTGCCGGCGCCGGTCGGCCCGGTAATCGCGAACAACCCGGCGCTGGCCAGGGGCTCGGCGGTAAAGTCGATCTCAAACGGGCCCGCGAGGGAGGCGAGGTTTTTCAGGCGGATGGCGAGGATCTTCATGGCTGTTCGCCCTCCTGTTGCACTTCCTGGAGCAGCACCGCGAAGTCCTTCAAGGTCTGTTCATCCACTTCACTGCCGTAGTTGTCCTGCCAGGCGCGGCTGAACAGCTCCTGGGGGGTGAGCTGGTCGAGTTCGATCAAGCGCTGGTTGTCGGTGTCGTCGCTGCCGCGTTTGCCGGCGTACTCGGCAGCGATACGCACCAGGCGCACGGCCTTGCCTTGCAGGGCGGTTTCAATTTGCTGGCGCAGGTCGGGTTGCGGCTCGTCGAGGCGCACGCGCACTTCCAGCCACGGCTGGCGTTGGGTTTCGGCGAGCAGGTCGATGTCCGGCAAGTCGCCGAGCTGCTTGAGGATATCGGCCAGTGGCGCGGCTTCCAGGCGTTGCAGGTTGACCGCGCGCGGGATCAGGCGCGGTTCGACGCTGAGCAGGGTTGCGCCGTCGAACGTCACGTCGAGAATCTGGTGTTGGTAGCCGATTTCGGAAAACGACAACGGAATCGGCGAACCGCTGTAGCGAATGCGTTCTTCGCCGTTGACCCGCTGCGGCTTGTGCAGATGGCCGAGGGCGACATAGCTGACGCTGGCGTCGAACAGGCTGGCGGGCAGCGCTTCGGCGTTGCCGATGATCAGGCTGCGCTCGGAGTCTTCCGACACCGAACCGCCGGCCATATGTGCATGGCTGATGGCAACCAGCGCCTGGCCGGGCTCGCGTTTGGCGTTGGCTGCGGCAATCAGCCACTCATGCACCTGGCCGATACCGCGCAGGTAATCGTCGCCCAGTTGCGCCCCGGTGACTTCCGCCGGGCGCAGGAACGGCAGCGCCAGGCACCAGGCGGCGATCTTGCCGTCGGCGCCGGGCAGCGGGATCAGCAAGCGCTCGGTATCCAGTTGCCTGTCATCGAGCCACAACACCCGGCCCAGGGCATGGGTGCGCAAACGGCGCATCAACGGCGCGGGCAGTTCGATGCGCGAGCCGGAGTCGTGGTTGCCGGCGATCATCACAATCGTGAGGTTGGGGGTTTGTTCGTGGGCGCTGATGATGAAATCGTACAGCCGCTCCTGGGCCTTGAGCGGCGGGTTGACCGTGTCGAAGATATCGCCGGCGATCAACAGCACGTCCGGCGCGTGCGCGCCGAGCTGACGCAGCAGCCACTCGAGGAAACAGGCGTGTTCGAAGTCGCGCTCCTGGCCATGCAGGTTTTGCCCAAGGTGCCAGTCGGAGGTGTGAAACAGACGCAAGGCGAGCTCCGTGGAGAAGATGAGAAGGGGGGGAGTTTACCTGTATTGCGCACACGCTGCTCCAGACGACGCAGATCCAGTGTGGGAGGTGGTTTGCCTGCGATGGTGGTGGTCCGCTTGAGCAGTGTTGTCTGGCCCATCGCCATCGGGGGCAAGCCCCCTCCCACAGGGGGACGCGTTATGTCTTGGCGGGCAGGCAATCCAGGGCGCGGTCGGACAGGTTCGGGCTATGTCGACCAGGCGACGCAGATCCAGTGTGGGAGGGGGCAAGCCCCTCCCACAGGGGGACGCGTTATGTCTTGGTGGGCAGGCAATCCAGGGCGCGGTCGGACAGGTTCGGGCTATGTCGACCAGACGACGCAGATCCAGTGTGGGAGGGGGACGCGTTATGTCTTGGCGGGCAGGCAATCCAGGGCGCGGAAGGACAGGGTTCGGGCTATGTAGATCAGACGACGCAGGTCCAGTGTGGGAGGGGGCTTGCCCCCGATGGCGGCGTGTCAGTCGACATCATAATTGACTGATACACCGCTATCGGGGTGGTGGTGGTGGTGGTGGTGGGTCCGCTTGCTCGGTGTTGACTGGCCCACCCCCCGTCCCGACTCTCGATTCGTGACGTATCAGGGGGGCTATTTGGGATACAACGGCGGCAAGCTGGTGGTGTCGGTCGTCGGGTCTTGCTCGCGTTCGGCCATTGGAATGGCTTTTACCGCACGCCACAGTTCTTCACCCAGCCAATAATGGCTGCTTTCGCTGTACAGCGCGCCGTTCAACCCATCCAGCGCATCGGACAGCGGCACGAAGCGCGCCGCCATGTCGGCCAGGGTTTCCGGTTGTTGCCGGGCCCAGGCGTCGAGGGCCTGGCGCGTGGCCTGGGGGTCGTTGGCCTGGGTCGCGCGCTTGAGGTCGTCGAGCAGGGTGCGCGGGCTCGGGCCGGTTTGTGCGGCGCGTTGCACCGCCGGTTGGCGGCGTGCGCGCCACCACAGGCCGAAACCTAGCAACGTGGTGCAGGCAAGGAGCAGGGTGCTCAGTTGCCACAGCCACAGGCGGCTATCGTCGGGGGCGGTGATCACGGTCGGTGTCGCGGGCGTGTCCACCACCAGGCTCGGGTTATTCGCTACTTGCAGCGTGCGGGCGGGCAGGCGGGTGCGTTCGAGGTGGTCCTCATGGGTGTTCCACCACACCACTTCCACCGCTGGCAAGTCCAGCGCGCCGGCGCGGGTGGGCACCAGGGCTTCGCGGTCTTCTCGGCTGCCGATCAGGCCACGGTCGTTGTTCTGGTTGCCGACTACCGGCTGGTCCGGATAGCGGCGCAGGCCATTGATCTCGGTGCTCGGCAGTGCCGGCAGTTGTGCGCTGGAGAGTCCCTCGGCCTTGACCGTCAGGCTGCGGGTCAGGGAATCGCCGACCTGCACGTGGTCCGGCTCGGGGTTCCAGTTTTCGCTCAGGGTCAGGCTGCGTGCCGGCAGCCACGGCGCCTCGGCGGGGTACAGCTCGGGCTTGGGTTTGACCGTCAGCTCGAGGGGCGCGGAGCTGACGTGGATCAGCTTGCCCGGCTTGGTGCCCTGCAGCGTGTTCTCCTGCGGCGGGCGCGACTCCACCAGGGTCGCGCTGAAGGTCTGGGCGGCAATCGTCAGGCTGCCGCTGTGCTGCGGGTAGATCGCGTAGCGGGTTTCGATCACGCCGTGGCGAATGCTGTTGATGACCTTCTCGTAGGTGCGTGACTCGCCCAGTTGCTCGATGCGCGCATCGGGAATCTGCAGCGGTGTGAGGCTGCTGTCGTCGTACAGCGACACCGAGTGATACACGCGTACCGTCAACAGGGCCTGGGCCTGCACGTACACGGTGTTCTGGTCGAGGTTGGATTCGACGAACACCGGCGCGAGTTCGGCGTTGGTGTCCTGGCTGGTGGTTTCCAGCACTTGCAGGCTGATCGGCTGGGTCGTGTATTCGCCCACTTGCAGCGGCGGGATCACCACGGTGCCGTTTTGCTTGGGCAGCAGGGTAATGATCCAGCGCGTCGTGGCGTGGTTATCGCCGCCGAGGGTGGTGAGTTGGTTGATCTGGCGCGTGCCGCTGACTTCGAACTGCGCCTCCAGCGGCGACAGGTCGGGTTTGCCGAACTGCGTGACGTCGCCGGATTCCACCGTCAGCTCCACCGTTTCCCCGGAATTGAGGCGGCTGCGGTCGACGCTGGCGACCAGGTTCGCCGCCTGGGCGTGGCTTGCCGACAACGCGAGCAGAAGCAGAAGGGTGGTGCGGCGGCTCATCGAGTCTTGTCCTGATGCTGTTGCTGTTCGTACCAGAATTTGCGCCGCAGCAGTTCGCCGGGGTTGTCCGGGATCTCCTGCAGCCATTGTTCCAGGGCCTGGCGATGTTCGTCGTCCAGGCTGGCGCCGCTGGGGCGCAACGGCGGGGTGGTGGTTTGCTCGTCCTCCAGCTCGCTGCCCGGCACGTCATTGCCGCCCGCTTGTGGCGTGGCGCCGGCCTGGGTATCGGCGGTGCCGGCTTCACCCTGGTTTTGCGGCGATTGCTCGCCACCCGTGGCACTTTGCGCGCTGGCGCCCGGTTGCGCAGTTTGGCCGGGTTGGGTGGTTTCGTCATCTTCGTTTTTTGCGGGCGGGGCCGGCTCGGGCTGCGCCTGTTGTTGTATCAGGCTTTCCACCAGGGCCTTGTTTTTCAGGGCCGGCAGCAGATCGGGCTGGGCTTCCAGCGCCTGTTCGTAGGCATCGATGGCTGCTTCCAGCTCACCGGACCTGGCCAGTGCATTGCCGCGATTGTAGTGAGAGTAGGCGTCACTGCCCTCGGCAAAACGCTTGATGGCTTCGGCGTAGTTACCCGCTTCGTACAGCGCCACGCCTTGCCATTGCGGGTCTTGGAAGCGTTCGGCGGCTTCTGCGGGGCGTTTTTTCTTCAGCAGGTACTGGCCTTGCTGGTCGGGGCGCAGCCACAGGTCCTGGAGTTCGAAGGCATAACTGGGCTGCGGTGCGCCAAGCAGCAGCAACGGCAAGCAGAACAACCAGCCACGCCGCCCGGCGCACGCGGCCAGCAGCAACAACGGCAGCAGCAGCCAGTAACCCTGGTCGGCCCAGGTGTCGAGGTGCAGCAGTTGGCCGTCGTTGCGCAGGGCTTGCGGCGCGTCGAGCATGCCCAGTTGGCGCAGGTCCTTGTCGTCCAGGCGCGCGGCACGGTAGCGGCCGCCCATTTCGCTGGCGAAGGCTTTGAGCGTCGGGCTGTCGAGGCGCGGCACGAGGATGGCGCCTTGGTCGTCCTTGAGGAATTCGCCGCTCTCCAGGGTCACCGGCGTGCCTTCGCGGCTACCGATGCCGAGGATCGACAGGCTTGGCGCCTGGCCGCCTTGCAGCAGCAAGCGGATGCCCTGGCGTTCCTGCTTGGACAGCGATGAACCGATCAGCAGCAGACGCCCCTGGCCGAGGCCGCCTTGCTTGAGCAGGCCGAGGGCTTTCTCCACGGCCAGGTCGGCGCGGTGCCCGGGCTCGGGCATCAACGAGGGGCGTAGCGCTTCGAGCAGGTTGCGGCTGGTGGCCAGGTCGTCCGACAGCGGCACCAGGGTGTGGGCGCTGCCGGCATACACGACGATGGCGGTTTGTGCGTCGCTGCGCGCCTGCAGTAAGTCATACAGCTTGCGCCGTGCCTGCTCCAGGCGGCTGGGCGGGCTGTCGGTGGCGAGCATTTCCGGGGTCAGTTCGAGCAGCACCACCAAGGGGTCGGAAGGCTTCTGGCTGGTCTGTTCCACCCGTTGCCAACTGGGGCCGAGCAAGGCCAGTACTGCCAGCAGCCAGGCAATACCGAGGAGCACCCACGGCGATTTGCTTTCACGGCCATTGCCACCGCTGAGCAGCACGGCATGGAACGCCGGCGGCAGGATCATCTGCCAGCGCCCGGCGCGCTTTTGCCGGTGCCACAGCTGCCACAGCAACCAGCCGAGCAGCGGCAGCAGCAACAGCCACCAGGGACGGAACCAGTGCGGCCACAGGTCGATCATCGACGCCTCCGCAAACGCAGGCGTTTGAGGCGCTGGCGCCATTCTGGGTGCTGTTGCAGAAAATGCCCCTTGGTCGACAGTTTGTTGAACAGCCGTTGCAGCGCGTTGTTCGGCCAGCGCTCCTGCACCACCAGCAACAGGCTGAGGATCAGCGCCAATGCCAGGGGGCCGCTGTACAGCGCCTGGGCCGGGCGCGCCTGGGTCGGTTGCTGTTCGACCGGTTCGAGTTGGTCGAGGGTTTCCTTGACCGCTTGCAACTCTGCGCCATCGCGGGCACGGAAGTAGCGGCCGCCGGTGGCCTCGGCGATGGCCTTGAGCGCCGGTTCGTCGAGGTCCAGGCTCGGGTTGACGCCCAGCACGCCAAGGGAACCGGTTTGTTCCGGATCGGCGCCGATACCGATCGGGTAGATCTTCACGCCTTCTTCGGCGGCCAGACGCGCGGCGGTCAGTGGGTCGATCCGGCCGCCGTTGTTGGCGCCGTCAGTCACCAGGATCAGCACGCGGCTTTGCGCCGGGCGCTGGCGCAGGCGTTTCAAGGCCAGGCCGATGGCGTCACCGATGGCGGTGTTCTTGCCGGCGATGCCGATGCGCGCTTCATCCAGCCAGGTGCGTACCGTGTGGCGGTCGAAGGTCAGCGGCGCTTGCAGGTAGGCTTGGCTGCCGAACAGGATCAGGCCGACGCGATCGCCTTCGCGCCCTTCAAGGAAGTCGCCGAGCAGGTGTTTGACCAAGGTCAGGCGGCTGACGTCATCGTCCTCCCACTGCATATCGGGAAAATCCATGGAACCGGACACGTCCACCGCCACCAGCAAATCGCGGCCGCTGGCGGCAATCGGTAGCGGTTCGCCGAGCCATTCCGGGCGGGCGGCGGCGGTCAAGAGCAGCAGCCACAGCACGACGAAAGGCGCCTGTTGCCGCCAGCCGGGCAGGTTCGAGCGTGCCCGGCGGCCCGCCAGGCCTTCGAGGTCGCTGAGGTAGCTGACTTTCAGCGCGGGCTCGCCGCTGTCGGCCGCCGGCAGCACCAGGCGCATCAACCAGGGCAGCGGCAGCAGGGCGAAGATCCACGGCCAGGCGAACTCAAACATGTTTGCGAATCCAGGTGTCGACGGCCTGGGTCAGGCCGGCGATGGCTTTGTCGTCGAGTTTGCATTCGGGCTTATAGGCGCCTTCCACCAGCACCATCCAGCGTGTGAGGCCGGCGGCGGGGCAGCGGTTATCGAGAAACGCCAGCCATTTGCGGCCGTTGAGGGTGTGGCTCTGGCTGTAGGGGTAGTCGTTGCGGCACAGGCGCTTGAGCAGGCCGTTGAGTTGCTGCAGCCAGGCCCCGGCGGGCGCGCCGTCGTAGGGTTTGGGCATCAGCGCCAGTTCGGCCAGGGCGGCGATGCGCAGCGGGTCGAGCGGTTGTTCGGCGCGGGACACGGGACGCCGCGTGGGCAGGAAGCGGCGCAGCCACCACACGCCCCAGCCCAGCAGCGGGATCACCAGCAGCAACAGCCACCAGCCTGGCGCAGGCGGCCAGAAGCCGATCGCCGGTGGGGCGATCAGCGGTTGGAGTTGGTCGAGGCTGCTCATTGCTTTTTAACCGGGCGTTGCGGGTTGAGGTATTCGCGCAGTTGCTCGACCATTTCGCTCTGGGTGCTCAAGGGCATCAGCAATACCCGCAGTTTCTGCGCGAGCAGTTCCCAGCGGGCGCTGCGCGCTTCGGCCTGGGCCTTGTAGGCCTGGCGCAAATCGAAGTTCAGCGTGTCCAGTTCCAGTTGCGCACCGCGTTCGGCAAAGCGCAGCAGCCCAGCGGCGGGCAGGGCGTGGTCGAGCGGGTCGGAGATCGGCAACAGCAGCAGGTCGCAATGGCGTGACAACAGGCTCAGCTGTTGTTCGGCGCCTTCGGTCAGTGCGCGCTCGTCGCAGATCACGATCACCAGGCTGCCGGGGCGCAGCACTTCACGGCCACGGCGCAGGGCCAGGCCCAGGGCGTCGGTTTCGGGGCCGCTTTCGGTGCTCAGGCTCTGGTTGACCCGCACCAGGCGGTTGAGCAGTTGCAGCAGGCTCTGTTTGCTGCGCCGCGGTTTGATTTCGTAGTGCTCGTTGTCGCCGAAGACCAGCCCGCCGACGCGGTCGTTATGCCCCAGCGCCGCCCAGCCGATCAGGCTGGCCGCCTGGGCCGCGAGCACCGACTTGAACATCTGCCCCGAACCGAAAAACAAGCGGCAGCTTTGCTCCACCATGATGAAAATCGGGCGTTCGCGCTCTTCGTGGAACAGCTTGGTGTGCGGTTCCTGGGTGCGCGCGGTCACGCGCCAGTCGATGGTGCGTACATCGTCGCCGGCCTGGTAGACGCGCACCTGGTCGAAGTCGACCCCGCGCCCGCGCAGCTTGGAGTGGTGCAGGCCGATCAGCGGGCTGCGCTGGCTTGGCGTGGAAAACAGCTGCACTTCGCGCACGCGGTGGCGCATCTCAATCAATTCGCTGAGCGTGACGCGCACTCCATCGCTGGCGTTCATCGATTTCAAGCGACGGCTACGACGTCGAGAATGCGTTGTACCACGCGGTCCTGGTCGATCCCGGCGGCTTCGGCTTCGAACGACAGAATGATGCGATGGCGCAGCACGTCGAACAGCACCGCCTGGATGTCTTCCGGGCTGACAAAGTCTCGCCCGGCCAGCCAGGCGTGGGCACGGGCGCAGCGGTCGAGGGCGATGGAGCCGCGGGGGCTGGCACCATAGGCGATCCACTCGGCCATTTCCGGGTCGAATTTGGCCGGGGTGCGTGTGGCCATGACCAGTTGCACCAGGTATTCCTCCACCGCATCGGCCATGTACAGGCCGAGAATTTCCTTGCGCGCGGCAAAGATCGCCTGCTGGCTGACGCGGCGTTCGGGCTTGGTTTCACCGTTGAGCGCCTCGCCACGGGCCTGCTGCAGGATGCGCCGCTCCACGGCCGCGTCCGGGAAACCGATCTTGACGTGCATCAGGAAACGGTCGAGCTGGGCTTCGGGCAGCGGGTAGGTGCCTTCCTGCTCGATGGGGTTTTGCGTGGCCATCACCAGAAACAGCGGCGACAGCTCGTAAGTACTGCGGCCCACACTGACCTGGCGCTCGGCCATGGCTTCGAGCAAGGCCGACTGCACCTTGGCCGGGGCGCGGTTGATTTCGTCCGCCAGCACCAGGTTGTGGAAGATCGGCCCCTGCTGGAACACGAAGCTGCCGGTTTCGGGGCGATAGATTTCAGTGCCGGTGATGTCGGCGGGCAACAGGTCGGGGGTGAACTGGATACGATGGAACTGCGCTTCGATGCCTTCGGCCAACTCCTTGATGGCCTTGGTCTTGGCCAGGCCCGGCGCGCCTTCCACCAGCATATGGCCGTCGGCAAGCAAGGCAATCAGCAGGCGCTCGATGAGTTTTTCCTGGCCGAGAATCTGCGTAGAAAGAAAGGTTCGCAGCGCAAGCAGCGCTTCACGATGTTCCATCGATGACGGTTCCTGGAGAGATGAGCCCGAGCGTCGAGAAAAAACGCCGGGCCTGGGGGGCTTACTTTAATGCATCGGGGGGGGCGGCGACTAACGGCGCGCGGGGTATTTTTCGCAAAACGTGTAGGAATTTTGTGTGGCAGTAGCCTCAGGCACGGATATAAGTGCCTGTGCCCCTGAGAATGTTCTGCAGGGTTTCTTCAACTTCAGCCAAATCCTCAGGGGCGGTGCTGTGCAGAATCTCCAGGTGATCCTTGCCGCCCAGCGCATCGGCATCGCCTGCCGCCAGCTCAATCAGCAACGTGCTGTCACTCAGCGTGACCTTCAGGCCCGCGAGGGTCGATGGTTCGTCGTCCCAGGTCAGCTCCACTTCGTCTTCATCCGGGTAACGGGCCAGTATGAACATCTCGCCCTTAGCGCTATGGCAGCAGAGCATGGCCATGTTGTCTTCTTCTTCGTCACATGGGTTGGCGATCAGGTCGGTAGTGATCAATTGCATGGCAGTCCTATGAGTTTATTGGCCGCAAAAGGGGGATTTTGCCACTGCTGCCATATTTATGTCGGTGTGAATTTCATCCGTGCGTCATGGTTTGAACACAACGTTTTTAATCGCGGTGCCGAAGGGGGCCGCTGCGTTGCCAAGCGCACTAGACGCGATGGGCGTCACGGAACGCCAGGCACCGTCGAGTATGCGCTCAGGTCCGCCAGGCCTGTTGTTGGCAGTGTCATCTATTCCGATACCCACCCGCCCCAGTCCCGCACCTAGTGAGAAGGCGGTCAGTAAATAACCTACGGGAGGAAATGCGATCCCGAGTGGCGCGAGTACCGTGGTACCCAGGCTCAGATACCCCAACGCTCGGATGACGGTGTTTTTTGTATGGTCTGTATTGAGCACGAATTGGTAGTACGCATCCGTGCGAGTGGCAGACTCGGTGCGTTTCTGAGTTTCCGTGAAGGGGTCGGCCACTCTCTTTCCGTCGAACATAGCGCCCTCTTCCCAAGCGTGGAGCCGTTCGTAGTAGGCATCGGCGCCTTGTTCTTTTGCCAGGGCCTGGTGGATCCGCAAGCGCTTTTGAATACCGCCATAAAACAGGGTGCTGGGTGCGTCCTCCATCAGAAAATGGCTCATAAATGAGTTTTCATTGTTGGGGTCGGCAGTGTGTGCGCCGAGCCACTTATTCATTGCTTCGGGGGAGTCGGACGAAATGATTTGAGGGGCGTTTCCCGGCATGAAGAGAAGTGTTCTCTGGGTTTTCTTGTCTCGAACATAAAATATGTCTGAGGACTGGGCGCCGCTGTAACTCAGGAATTTCGTTTCCAGGCCGGGGTCTGGCTGGTAGGGCTTGTTTAGGTCATCTGGTGTGAGTTGTGCGAATGATTTGCCGTGTGGCGTTCCGGCCGCCCGCTCAGCGAGTAGTAGGTCTTCCTTGCTCAGGGAGTGATTGTGATATTGCTCATTGGCGGCGTGTATGAAATTAAACTTTATACGTGTCGGATACTCTTTCCGGTTTGCGTCCCAGTATTGATCAATGTACGTGTCGTAAGGCTTTTTATAGGCGTGGTCCCATGTCATTTTCATAAAATCGTCAGGTGAGAGGGAAACCTGGTTTTCAGCGCTGTACGAATTGGGCGACGAACTGGAGGGCTCGGTATAAATGCCGGTGTAATGCGTTGAAATCCTTCCTCTGTCAGGCGCGTTGAAGACGCCGGTGATACTGGGCTGGTCTTTGGAGTGCCTTGAGTCTTCATGTATATCGAAGCTGGGTTTGCCTTGTTTATAGGTTGAATATCTAAACGGCGGCACGCCTGACGGTAGTTCTTCTCCCTGGATGTTTCGCATGGCTGCATCGGTGAGCGAAATTTTTCTTACGATATATCCCTTGTGGGGGCGCTTGTGCGAAGTGTGGTCGTAAGCGATGGTCGTCAAGTAGGTTTTATCTGGATCAACGTCTAATCCAAATTGTTGTTTTATCTGAAACTTGACGTGCGCTGCCACAAGGTGGCTCGGGCCCATAACCGGGGGCGCAGTTTCCATTATGTGGTTTTCGAGCGCCGGGTTTCGAACGAAGGAACCTCGGTAGTCGGAGGAGGGGGTTCCATCAGGGTGCCCGTGAAATGCTCTTATTTCTTTGGCGTATGAAGGGGGCGCGTAATCCGGGAGATTATCGAGTTTCCATTGAGATGATTTGCCAGCGTTTTGCAGTTTCCACGTTTCGAACCGCTCTTCGTCACTGATCGGCTGTGGCCTGGGGGCCGCCTGGTTATATTTATCCCATTGCGCAGAATATACGCCGCTGTCGGCGAACGAAATCGGCGGATTGATGTTATCCGGTGACGAGGTGGGTTGCGAAATGATGGGCGAGGGGGCTGTTGGCGTAATCATGACGGGCCTGCATAGATGACAGTCGGTTAACCACGCTCCCTGTGTTTTTTTTTGATTGGCGGTTGGCGCAGGAAAAGTTCCCTGATGTTTGAGGTCCCTTGCTTGATGTGCCGTAGGTATGTGCCGACGGGCTTCGCGTGTGTTAGCTATCATTGGCTTGAAATCAGCGCCGGTGACCGGCTTTTTTGTCGTTCGGTGTGTGTGGTTGCCCTTTGTGCAACCCTTCATTGCCAGCCGATGACCGAATATGTCGCAGCGCCGCAAGCAGCTGTCTTCCTACACTCGTTAAGCTGCGCAACGGATGTGCTCACTGCTGGGAGCCTGACCTGCCCGTCACACCGTCGCCTGGCAAGGTGTACGTCCAATGGAAGTTGTATGTGACCTGATCGTCTTGTCCAGCTTCACCCACCTGTCACCCTGATTCGTTTATGGTGCTTGTATCGTTACCTGCGAACAGGGCTGACGGTCTCCCCCAAAGGGGATAACACGCGACGCTTCCATCAATAACAAGCCCAAGCGGAGTACCACAGATGGCGTTCTTCACCGCAGCCAGCAAGGCCGACTTCCAGCATCAACTGCAAGCGGCACTGGCGCAGCACATCAGTGAACAGGCACTGCCACAAGTGGCGCTGTTCGCTGAACAATTTTTCGGCATCATTTCCCTGGACGAACTGACCCAACGTCGCCTTTCCGACCTGGCCGGTTGCACCCTGTCTGCCTGGCGCCTGCTTGAGCGCTTCGACCACACCGAACCCCAGGTGCGGGTCTACAACCCCGATTACGAACGTCATGGCTGGCAGTCGACCCACACCGCGGTCGAAGTGCTGCACCATGACCTGCCATTTCTGGTGGACTCGGTGCGTACCGAGCTGAACCGCCGCGGCTACAGCATCCACACCCTGCAAACCACCGTGCTCAGCACGCGCCGTGGCAGCAAGGGCGAATTGCTGGAAATTCTGGCCAAGGGCACCCAGGGCGAAGGCATCCAGCAAGAATCGCTGATGTACCTGGAAATCGACCGCTGCGCCAACGCCGCCGAACTGAACGTGCTGAGCAAAGAGCTGGAGCAGGTACTGGGCGAAGTGCGCGTGGCCGTGGCCGATTTCGAGCCGATGAAAGCCAAGGTCCAGGAACTGCTGGTCGGTATCGACGCCAGCCGGTTCAGCATCGACGGCGAAGAACAAGCCGAGATCAAGAATTTCCTGGAATGGCTGGTGGGCAACCACTTCACCTTCCTCGGCTATGAAGAGTTCGTGGTACGTGACGAGGCGGACGGTGGTCATATCGAATATGACGCTGGCTCCTTCCTCGGTCTGACCAAGCTGCTGCGCGCCGGCCTTACCGCCGACGACCTGCGCATCGAAGACTACGCCGTGTCCTACCTGCGCGAGCCGACCGTGTTGTCGTTCGCCAAGGCCGCACACCCGAGCCGCGTGCATCGCCCGGCTTATCCGGACTACGTGTCGATCCGCGAGATCGACGCCGACGGCAAGGTCATCAAGGAATGCCGCTTCATGGGCCTGTACACCTCGTCGGTGTACGGCGAAAGCGTGCGGGTGATTCCTTATATCCGCCGCAAGGTCGCGGAAATCGAACGCCGCTCGGGCTTCCAGGCCAAGGCGCACCTGGGCAAGGAACTGGCGCAGGTGGTCGAAGTACTGCCGCGTGACGACCTGTTCCAGACCCCGGTCGACGAGCTGTTCAGCACCGTGATGTCGATCGTGCAGATCCAGGAACGCAACAAGATCCGCGTGTTCCTGCGCAAAGACCCCTACGGGCGTTTCTGCTACTGCCTGGCCTACGTGCCGCGCGATATCTATTCCACCGAAGTGCGCCAGAAGATCCAGCAAGTGCTGATGGATCGCCTGAAAGCCTCGGACTGCGAATTCTGGACGTTCTTCTCCGAATCCGTGCTGGCCCGTGTGCAACTGATTCTGCGGGTCGACCCGAAGAACCGCCTGGACATCGACCCGCTGCAACTGGAAAAAGAAGTGGTGCAGGCCTGCCGCAGCTGGCAGGACGACTATTCCAGCCTGGTGGTCGAAAGCTTCGGCGAGGCCCACGGCACCAACGTGCTGGCGGACTTCCCGAAAGGTTTCCCGGCCGGCTACCGCGAGCGTTTTGCTGCGCATTCGGCGGTGGTCGACATGCAGCACTTGCTCAGCCTCACCGAAGCCAACCCGTTGGTGATGAGCTTCTATCAGCCGCTGGGCCAGGTGTCCGGCCAGCGTGAGCTGCATTGCAAGCTCTACCATGCCGACACCCCGCTGGCGCTGTCCGACGTATTGCCGATCCTGGAAAACCTCGGCCTGCGCGTGCTGGGTGAATTCCCGTACCGCCTGCGTCATGCCAATGGCCGTGAGTTCTGGATCCATGATTTCGCGTTCATTGCCGCCGAAGGCGTGAACCTGGATATCCAGCAGCTCAACGACACCCTGCAGGACGCGTTCGTGCATATCGTCCACGGCGATGCCGAGAACGATGCGTTCAACCGCCTGGTACTCACCGCTGGCCTGCCGTGGCGCGACGTGGCGCTGCTGCGTGCCTACGCGCGTTACATGAAACAGATCCGCCTGGGCTTCGACCTGGGTTACATCGCCAGCACCCTGAACAACCACACCGACATCGCCCGCGAGTTGACCCGGTTGTTCAAGACGCGCTTCTACCTGGCGCGCAAGCTCACCGCCGACGACCTGGAAGACAAGCAGCAACGCCTGGAACAAGCGATCCTCAGCGCCCTGGACGAGGTTCAGGTGCTCAACGAAGACCGCATCCTGCGTCGCTACCTCGACCTGATCAAGGCCACCCTGCGCACCAACTTCTACCAGACCGACGCCAACGGCCAGAACAAGGCGTACTTCAGCTTCAAGTTCGACCCGCGGGCCATTCCCGAGCTGCCCAAGCCGGTGCCGAAGTTTGAAATCTTCGTCTACTCGCCACGGGTCGAGGGTGTCCACCTGCGCTTCGGTAATGTCGCGCGCGGCGGCCTGCGCTGGTCCGACCGTGAAGAAGACTTCCGCACTGAAGTGCTCGGCCTGGTAAAAGCCCAGCAAGTGAAGAACTCGGTGATCGTGCCGGTGGGCGCCAAGGGCGGCTTCCTGCCGCGCCGTTTGCCACTGGGCGGCAGCCGCGACGAGATCGCGGCCGAGGGCATCGCCTGCTACCGCATCTTCATTTCCGGCCTGTTGGACATCACCGACAACCTCAAGGACGGCGCCCTGGTGCCGCCGGTCAATGTCGTGCGGCATGACGGCGATGACCCGTACCTGGTGGTCGCGGCGGACAAGGGCACTGCGACCTTCTCCGACATCGCCAACGGCATTGCCATCGACTACGGCTTCTGGCTCGGCGATGCATTCGCCTCCGGCGGTTCGGCCGGTTACGACCACAAGAAAATGGGCATCACCGCCAAGGGCGCGTGGGTCGGTGTGCAGCGTCACTTCCGTGAGCGCGGCATCAACGTGCAGGAAGACAGCATCACCGTGGTCGGCGTCGGCGACATGGCCGGCGACGTGTTCGGTAACGGCCTGTTGATGTCCGACAAGCTGCAACTGGTCGCGGCCTTCAACCACCTGCATATCTTCATCGACCCGAACCCGAACCCGGCGACCAGCTTCGTCGAGCGTCAGCGCATGTTCGAGCTGCCGCGTTCGGCGTGGAGCGACTACGACACCAGCATCATGTCCGAAGGCGGCGGTATCTTCTCGCGCAGCGCGAAGAGCATTGCCATCTCGCCACAGATGAAAGAACGCTTCGACATCCAGGCTGACAAACTGACCCCGACCGAACTGCTGAACGCCTTGCTCAAGGCGCCGGTGGACCTGTTGTGGAACGGCGGTATCGGCACTTACGTCAAGGCCAGCACCGAAAGCCATGCCGATGTGGGCGACAAGGCCAACGACGCGCTGCGCGTCAACGGCAACGAACTGCGCTGCAAGGTGGTGGGCGAGGGCGGTAACCTCGGCATGACCCAACTGGGGCGTGTGGAATTCGGCCTCAATGGCGGCGGTTCGAACACCGACTTCATCGACAACGCCGGCGGTGTGGACTGCTCCGACCACGAAGTGAACATCAAGATCCTGCTCAACGAAGTGGTGCAGGCTGGCGACATGACCGACAAGCAACGCAACCAGTTGCTGGCGAGCATGACCGACGAAGTCGGCAGCCTGGTGTTGGGCAACAATTACAAGCAGACCCAGGCCCTGTCCCTGGCCGCACGCCGTGCCTACGAGCGTGCCGCCGAGTACAAGCGCCTGATGAGCGACCTGGAAAGCCGTGGCAAGCTGGACCGCGCCATCGAGTACCTGCCGACCGAGGAGCAGCTCACCGAACGCGCCGCCACCGGCAAGGGCCTGACCCGTCCGGAGCTGTCGGTGCTGATCTCGTACAGCAAGATCGACCTCAAGGAAGCCCTGCTCAAGTCGCAGGTGCCGGATGACGAGTACCTGACCCGTGACATGGAGACCGCGTTCCCACCGAGCCTGGTGGCCAAGTTCGGCGAGGCGATGCGTCGCCACCGTCTGAAGCGCGAGATCGTCAGCACCCAGATCGCCAACGACCTGGTCAACCACATGGGCATCACCTTCGTGCAGCGGCTCAAAGAGTCGACCGGCATGAGCCCGGCCAACGTGGCGGGCGCCTATGTGATCGTGCGCGACATTTTCCATCTCCCGCACTGGTTCCGTCAGATCGAAGCCCTGGACCACCAGGTCTCCGCCGACGTGCAACTGGAGCTGATGGACGAGCTGATGCGCCTGGGCCGTCGTGCCACGCGCTGGTTCCTGCGCAGCCGTCGCAACGAGCAGGATGCCGGGCGTGACACCGCGCACTTCGGTCCGCACCTGGCCGCACTGGGTCTCAAACTCGACGAACTGCTCGAAGGCCCGACCCGTGAAGGCTGGCAGACCCGTTACCAGGCCTACACCGAAGCCGGCGTACCGGAGTTGTTGGCACGCATGGTTGCAGGCACGACGCACCTGTACACCTTGCTGCCGATCATCGAAGCCGCCGACGTGACCGGGCATGACGCCGCCGAAGTGGCCAAGGCCTACTTCGCCGTCGGCAGCGCCCTGGACTTGCCATGGTACCTGCAGCAGATCAGCGATCTGCCGGTCGCCAACAACTGGCAGGCCCAGGCCCGCGAAGCCTTCCGCGACGACGTGGACTGGCAGCAACGGGCGATCACCATTTCCGTACTGCAAATGGCCGAAGCGCCACAAGACATGGAAGCCCGCGTGGCCCTGTGGCTTGAGCAGCACCAGGACATGGCCGATCGCTGGCGCGCAATGATGGTGGAAATCCGTGCCGCGGTCGGCACGGACTACGCCATGTACGCGGTGGCCAACCGTGAGTTGCTGGACCTGGCATTGAGCGGTCAGTCGGTGCTTTAAACCGCTGCCTGGTTGTATAAAACAAAAAATCCCCGTATTGCATGATGCGGGGATTTTTTATGCGGTGGGACATCAGATAGTGCAATTGTCGGTGATCAGCACGCCCGGCCCTGCATGATCAGCGGCTTCATGGCGTTGGGTATCATCTTCTCGACGGCGGTGTATTCCGCGGCGGTCATCTGATACTAAATGGCCGGTTCACGTGACGGCAATTATTAACGAGAGACCCATGGGTGGTTGTCGTCGGCATTTACCGTGGGCGCTTACTGATGATTTGCCGGGAATGGCGCCGCGCTGGAAACGAACTTCCGGTTATAACTGAATGGCGCTGTGGGGTGGCGACAAATGGTGTTTGGTTTGTGTAAATTATATATCTGCTGTGAAATCAATTTGTTAATTAGCCAGTCGGTTTTTATTTTATTCCTGTGAGTGCCATTCGTCGCCATGGGTGGGCCACCTGTTAGGTTTGACAGTAGACAGGTTCATGTTTGGGGGGCAGCTTGTGAGTTGCAATCTTGCCGAAGAGGAATGTCAGACATGCAATGTATTCAGGAGGGTAGCATCTTAACTCACAAAGTTGACGACATGGTAGGGTGTGCAATATCCGGTATGACACCAAGTGGTTTGGGTCTTCATTTTGAGAGTAAATATGGTTACGGTAAAAACCTTACGCAAGGTGCTATACATAGGGTTAATGAGTTTGTGAATGCGGATGCTAAGTATGATTTAGGCTTAATGGTATATCCTAACATAGAAAATTCACTGTATCAGGCTATTCAAAATGTATTAAGCCGTGGCGGGGGAGCGCTATTGCGGCAATACTTTGGTTCGCTTGAACCACAGGGGGCGGTAGACAGCCGTTTGTATCAGATTGCCCTCGGATGGTATCAGTCTTACGTGCTAAAAATGGATGGCGATCAGCTCGCAGTCGGGCAGGTCATTAAGCGTGGAGGTATAGTTGATCGCGATGTCTATGGTGATATGACTTATGATGAATATCATCAGCGCCTAGGTACCCAAAAAGAGATTCCGCTCACCGCAATTTTTCAAGTTAAATGGCTCGAAATTTCTCCTATAGCTGGTTCTGAACCAGCGCGGCCGAAAACACCGCAGTGGCTCATCGATCATTATGAAAAAAATTATGATCCTTGGATGGGGGATTGGGATAACGTTCAAGAACAAATAAGAAAGGCGAAAGAGGGCCTGTGAGGTGCTTGAAAACTGGCTCGGTCGTTGAAAATCCGAGCCAGTTGTTTATGCGATTTTAGTGGTCAGTGTTCTATTGGACGCGGCATGTAGTACTGATGGTTGATTCTGCTTCTAGTTGGCTAGGGCGCTATTTACCGTCGCGCCAGTTGCATGTGAGCCCGCCCAGGCTTTCCTCGGTCAACCGGGTGGACGGGGCGATGCGCTGTTCGAGAATGGCGTCGAACAGCCGTGGGTAGATGTCATTCACCGAGGGCTTTTTACCGGCCACCAGGCACATGGCGGGCAGGCCGGTGATGGGCAGGTCGCGTGGCAAGGCGTGGGCGGTCATGGCCGGTCTCCAAAAATCAACTGCCCAGATGGTCGTCCGGGATGGTCAAGCGAATGCCCATGCGCAGGCCTTCCTGGAGGATGTGCTTGCGCATTTCGGCGCTGGCCAGGGCGCTGTTCTTGTTGCGGATGGCGCGCACCACGGCATCGTTTTCCTGCAGGCGTTCCGCCAGGTGTTCCGGGGAGTTGCGCAGCACCTGTGCGCTCTGCTTGAGAGCGTTGCTGGTTTGTTGCACCACGTTCTGGAAGATCGGGTTGGAGGTGAGGGCGAACAGTTCTTCGTGGAAGGCAATGTAGGCATTCATCCCGGCTTCGGCGTCGCCAGCGTCGAGGGCTTCGCGCATGTCCATCAGGGTCAGGCGCAGTTGGCCAACCTCTTTGCTGCTGATGGATTGGGCCACCAGGCCGACAATAAACGGTTCGAGGGTGTAGCGCAGTTGCAGGATATCTTCGAGGCTGGCGTCGGCCACGGCGTCGCTCGATTGCGCCTCGTTGACGTGGGTTTCGAGCACCACCACGCCTTTGCCGGGCATCGAGCGCACCAGGCCGAGGGTTTCCAGCACGATCACGGCTTCACGCAGGCTGGGGCGGCTGATGCCCAGCTGTTCGGCCAGTTCACGCTGACCGGGCAGCATTTCACCGCGCCGCCACTGGCCCCGCGCCAGGGAGGCGCGGAGTTTTTCTACGACTGAATTGACGACGGTTGAGGGGGTGACCACGTCGATTGCTCCTTGATGTTGCGAATACAATTGCCACAAAGGCGACGATTGAGTGTGGGAGAGAGCAAGCTCCTTCCCACTGGTGATCTGTGTCGCTCATGCCAATGGGTCAGAACTCCTGGTGCGCGGGCACTACCGGCTTTTTAGCCTGGAACGCATAACCCTGCTGGCCGGCGAGTACCTTGTTGGCGCGCTGGATATCGATGTCTTTTTCCCAGCGCGCAATGGCCACGGTGGCGACGCAGTTGCCGATCAGGTTGGTCAATGCACGGCCGATGCCCATGAACCAATCCACCGCCAATACCAGCACCAGGCCGACCACCGGAATCGCCGGGATGGCCGTGAGTGTCGCCGCCAGAATCACCAGCGCTGACCCCGGAATGCCATGGGCGCCCTTGGAGGTGATCAACGATACCAGCAGGATGGTCAGCAAGTCGGTCATCGACAGCGGTGTGCCGGTAGCGTTGGCGATAAACACGATGGCCAGGGTCAGATAGATCGAGAAACCGTCGAGGTTGAACGAATAGCCTGTCGGAATCACCAGGCCCACGGTGGAACTGCCGATGCCCAAGTGTTCCAGTTTACGCATGATCTGTGGCAGCACCGCGTCGGACGAGGCGGTGCCCATCACGATCAGCAGCTCTTCGCGCAGGTACTTGAGCAGCGGCAGCATGCGCAGGCCGGACAGGCGCATCACCAGGCCGAGGATCACCCCGACAAACATAAAGCAGGTCAGGTAGAACAGGCCTACCAGGCTGCCCAGGTGCTGCAGTGAGTCCAGGCCGTAGGTGCTGGTGGTAAAGGCGATCGCGCCGAACACGCCGATCGGCGCCAGGCGCACGATCATGCCCATGATGCGGAAGATCACGTGACTCAGCTCGTTGATCAGCCGCGAAATGCCCGACGCCGCTTCACCCACCAGGTTCAAGGCGCTGCCGAACAGCACCGAGAACAGCAGCACTTGCAGCACGTTGTTGTCGGCAAATGCACCGATCACCGAGTTGGGGATCAGGTCCATCAGGAACTGGCTGGTGCCCTTGATGTGTTGGCCCTTGTCGGCCAGTTCATGCAAGCCGGCGGAGGACAATTGCTCCAGGTGGATATTCGCACCGCTGCCGATGCCGGTGCTGAAGGCCATGAGCAGGCCGATCACCAGGGCGACGGTGGTCAGTACTTCGAAATAGATCACCGACTTGAGGCCGATGCGTCCGACCTTTTTCAAGTCGCCGGCGCCGGAGATACCGCTGACCACCACGCAGAACACGATCAGGCCAATCAACATCTTGATCAGTTTGATGAAACCGTCACCCAGGGGTTTGAGTTGCGAGGAGAATTCGGGAAGGGCCAGGCCGCAGAGGATGCCGAGCATCAGACCGATCACGACTTGCAGGAAAATCGAACGCGAGCACCATCTGAACATGGGAGGGATCTCTATTCGGTGCCCTGGTGGGTCCAGGGCTTAATTGTTGTGGTCATACCGGTAAGTCCAGTGCGTGGCCAGTCTACGCTGGGTTTTTTCCAGGTCACAAGTGATTTTCGCGGCTTGTCCGGTTGCGGTCTGACCAGTTGCTCTGCGAGGGCGGTGCTTGAGCGGTTGACGGGGCGCAAATTTTTTCGCTTATCATCCGCCGCTGAGTACGCGAGGTGACGGATGGACAAACCAGGACTGAGCACCAACGACGCAGGGCTGACCCATTGCAGTTGGCGTACCGCTGCGCCGGAATATCCGCACTACCACGACCATGAATGGGGCGTGCCGGTGGCGGATGACATTCAGTTGTACGAGAAGATTTGCCTGGAGGGGTTTCAGGCGGGGATGGCGTGGATCACCATCCTGCGCAAGCGCGAGCATTTTCGGCGGGCGTTCGACGGTTTTGATTTCCGCCGTGTGGCGCAGTACGGCGAAGCGGATATCGAACGCCTGATGGCTGACCCTGGCATTGTGCGCAACCGCGCGAAGATCGTCTCGACCCTCAACAATGCGCGCAGGGCGTGCGAGTTGGTGGCGGAAAGCGGTTCGTTGGCGAAATGGCTATGGTCGTTTGAACCGACGCCTGACGAACGCCCGGCGCGGGTGGATCTGGCGTATTGGCGCGCCAACCCGACGTCACCGGCTTCGGTGCGCTTGTCGAAGGCCTTGAAGAAACGCGGGTGGACCTACGTGGGGCCGACCACGATGTATGCGTTGATGCAGGCGACGGGGATGGTCAATGACCATCTTGAAGGTTGCGCCTGCCGCGAGCCGATCGAAGCACTGCGCCGTCGATTCAATCGCCCTTGAGTCTCGCAGCGGTGCTATTCGTGCGCCAGAGGGGTGAGCACCTCAGCCTTGTCATCCAGCACCATCACCACCAGCAGTTTCGCCGGTCGGGTCTGGCTGGCATTGCTCGACTCGAAGTGCCGCGAGCCCGCCGGCTCGTAGAATGACTGGCCGGCCGTGTAGGTGATCGCCGGTTCATCGTTGACCCGCGACGTGATGGCGCCCTCCAGCACGTAAGCCACGGCAGTGCCGGTATGGCTGTGGGGCACGGTGGCCTGGCCCGCGGCGTAATCGACGCTCAGCATGATGGTTTTCTTGCCGGGCACGTTGCTCAGGGCGTGCTCTTGCAGAACCTTGATCGACTCCTGGTTGTACACCGGTTCATGGGCGAAGGCACTGAACGAGGCCAGTATCAGGGCGGTTGCGAGTGAGCGTTTCATGGCGAGTTTCCGAGTCGTTCGAGAGGTCTTCACCCTACGCCGCGTGCTCCCGCCGACCAATGACCAATCCAGCCGAAAAACCTCTAGCCAATCTGCTGGAGAATGTCGCGCACCTTGTCCAGGGCCGGGTCGATGTCCAGGGTTTCGATCGCGCCGAAGCCGATGATCAGGCCCGGGCGTACCGGCGTGTCGTGAAAAAACACGTCGAGCGGGTACAGGCCCACGTCGACCTGGCGTGCCAGCTGCATCAACAACGCAATATTCACCGGCACCTTGCACAGGGCCGCCATATGAAAGCCGGCCACGGTGGGCACCGCTTCGAACCACGGCGCCAGGTCGCCCGCCAGGCGCTGCAGGATGCGCTCGCGACGCCCGGCATACACGCTGTGGCAGCGGCGAATATGCTTGAGCAGATAGCCTTCGCTGATGAACTTGGCCAACGCCCATTGCGGCAAGGTGGAGCTGTGTTGATCGGTCAATTGCTTGGCCTTGAGCACCGCGCCATAAAGGGCTGGCGGCAGTACCGCATAGCCCAGGCGCAACTCCGGCAGCAGGGTTTTGGAGAAGGTGCCGACGTAAGTCACCACGCCTCGGGTGTCCATGTTTTGCAGGGAGTCGGTGGGACGGCCTTCGTAACGGAATTCGCTGTCGTAGTCGTCTTCGATAACCATCGCCCCCAGCTCGAACGCACGGGCCAGCAGGGCTTCGCGGCGTGCCTGGCTCATGGGCATGCCGAGGGGGAACTGGTGGGACGGTGTCACATAGATCAGTCGCGCACCGTCGGGGATCCGCTCGACCTGAATGCCCTGATCGTCGACGGGCACCCCGATGACGTTTGCCCCCATCGCCATGAACAACTGGCGCGCCGGGGTGTAGCCGGGGTCTTCCATGGCGACGATGCTGCCCGGCTCCAGCACGACGCGGGCGATCAGGTCGAGAGCCTGCTGCGCGCCGTTGGTGACCACGATGTCGTCGGCGCTGCATTTGACCCCACGGGAAAACGCAATGTGCCCGGCGATGGCGCTGCGCAACGCCAGCAGGCCTTCGGTCTGGCTGTAGAGGCCACTGTTCTGGGCAATACGGCGCAGGGCGTCCTGGGTGCAGCGTCGCCATTCGTCCTGGGGGAATTGGTGGCGGCTGGTGGCGCCGCCGAGGAACTCGTAGCGCAGGGCACTGTCGCGCGTGGGGTGATGCATGGGCGAGGGCAGTGCCTGCCACTTCGCCAGGTTGGCGGCGCAGGCCAGGTCGGTGGCGGTTTGCAGGCGTTCGGTCGGCGGAGTGCGGCTGTTGACGAAGGTGCCGCGTCCGATCTTGCCAACCAGCAGGCCTTCGTAGGTCAGGGTGGCGTAGGTGTCGGACACGGTCTTGCGTGACACGCCCAGTTGCGCGGCCAGCAGGCGGCTGGGCGGCAATTGCGCCCCGGCGGCCAGGCGGCCGGAGTCGATGGCTTCGCGCAGTTGCTGGTAAAGCTGTTCGGCCAGGTCCTTGCGGCCGTTGATGATCACGTGCAGTTCCATGTTTTTCCTGAGGGGCTGAGTCGGTCCAAGACTACTCGCTGGCGACGTTTGCTCCAAAGGGGCTGTATGACAACGCGATAAAAAAAGTGGGAGCGGGCCTGCTCCCACCTGGGGATTGTGCTGCTTATGTGGTCAGGACAGGAAACCACCGTCCACGTTCAGCGACACCCCGGTGGTGTAGCTGGATGCATCGCTGGCCAGGTACAGCACCGCGCCGGCCATCTCGCTCGGGTCCGCTACGCGCTTGAGCGGGATCTGCGCCAGGGCCATTTTCAGGATCGCGTCGTTCTTCACCAGCGCCGAGGCGAACTTGGTGTCGGTCAGGCCCGGCAGCAGGGCGTTGCAGCGGATGCCGAATTCGGCGCATTCCTTGGCGAACACCTTGGTCATGTTGATCACCGCGGCCTTGGTCACCGAGTAGATGCCCTGGAACACGCCCGGCGAGATGCCGTTGATCGAGGCCACGTTGATGATGCTGCCGCCGCCGTTTTCGCGCATCAGCTTGCCGGCTTCCACCGACATGAAGAAGTAGCCGCGAATATTCACATCCACGGTTTTCTGGAAGGCGCCCAGGTCGGTGTCCAGCACGTTGCAGAATTGTGGGTTGGTCGCGGCGTTGTTGACCAGGATGTCCAGGCGGCCGAACTGTTCGCGGACGCCGGCGAAGACCTGGCTGATCTGCTCCATTTCACCGATATGGCAGGCAACCGCAGTGGCCTTGCCGCCGTCGGCGATGATCGCATCCGCTACGTGCTGGCAGCCTTCCAGCTTACGGCTGGACACGATCACGTGGGCGCCTTGCTGGGCCAGCAATTTGGCGATGGCCTCACCGATGCCACGGCTGGCGCCGGAGACAAAAGCGATCTTGCCGTCGAGGTCGAACAGGTTGGTCTTGGACATGGGGGTTCCTTGTGGGTCTTGGCTCGGTCGATCAGAGGGCGGATTTGCCGATGACATTCAGGCTCATCTGCTCCAGCAGCTTGTTCATCTGAATGAACTGCGCAAAGCGTTTGTCCTGGGTCTGTCCATGGAAAAAACGGTAGTAGATCTGCTGCACGATGCCGGCCAGGCGGAACAGGCCGTAGGTGTAGTAGAAGTCGAAATTGTCGATCTCAAGGCCGGCGCGCTCGGCGTAATAGTCGACGAACTGGCGACGCGTGAGCATGCCCGGCGCGTTGCTCGGCTGGCGGCGCATCAGTTGCACGGGCGCCGGGTCGGCGGCTTCGATCCAGTAGGCGAGGGTGTTGCCCAGGTCCATCAGCGGGTCGCCGAGGGTGGTCAACTCCCAGTCCAGCACGCCGATGATCTGCATCGGGTTGTGCGGGTCGAGGATCACGTTGTCGAAGCGGTAGTCGTTATGCACGATGCTGGAAGTGGGATGGTCGGCCGGCATCTTGTCGTTGAGCCAGGCGCGCACGGCCTCCCAGCGAGGTGCGTCGGGGGTCAGGGCTTTTTCGTAGCGGTCGCTCCAGCCGCGGATCTGGCGTTCCACGTACCCCTCGGGCTTGCCCAGGTCGGCCAGGCCGCAGGCGTTGTAGTCCACTTGGTGCAGTTCGACGAACTTGTCGATAAAGCTTTTGCACAGCGCTTCGGTCTTGCTCGCGTCCAGGCCCAGTTCGGCCGGCAGGTCGGAGCGCAGGATGATGCCGTTGACGCGCTCCATCACATAGAACTCGGCACCGATCACCGATTCATCGGTGCAATGCACGTAGGCCTTGGGGCAGTAGGGAAAGCCGTCTTTCAGCTGATTGAGAATGCGGAACTCGCGACCCATGTCATGGGCCGATTTGGCCTTGTGCCCGAACGGCGGGCGGCGCAGCACGAATTCCTGGCCCGGGTATTCCAGCAAGTAGGTCAGGTTGGACGCGCCGCCGGGGAACTGGCTGATCTTGAGCGTGCCGCTCAGGCCCGGGATATGGGCCTTGAGGTAGGGATCGATCAGGCTGGCATCAAGTTCTTCGCCTGGGCGGATCTGGGTCGATTGGTCGTTCAGCGCCATGCTTATCCCTTCTGCTTATTCTAAAGGCCTCGGACTATTGGCTAATCTAATGCGCCCAGCCGCCCGGCCACAAGGTCGGGGCGGCTTAATAGGTTCGCGTGTTGGATGATGATCAGCGTGCCTGATCGGTCATTTTTCGGGCGGGGGCAAGGCGACCGGCGTCAGCACCGGCCGGCCGGCGAAGTACTCCAGCAGGTTGTCGGCCACCCGCTGCACCGTATCGTGGGCGGCTTCCGGCGACAGCCCGGCCACATGGGAGGTCAGCACGGTATTGCTCAGGCGCTTGAGGGCATCGGGCACCTTGGGCTCGTCGTCGAACACATCCAGTGCCGCGCCGCCGATACGCCGCTGTTCCAGGGCGGCGACCAGGTCGGCGGTCACCACCACGCTGCCACGGCCGATATTCACCAGGTAGCCGTTCGGCCCCAATGCATCCAGGGCATGCCGATCGATCAAGTGGCGCGTGCCCGGGCCGCCGGGCGTGGCCAGGATCAGGAAGTCCGAGCTGTGTGCCAGCTCCACGGCGGTCGAGCAATAGATGTAGTCCACGTCATCGCGCGGCTGGCGGTTGTGGTAACTCACCTGCATGCCGAACCCGAGGGCGGCGCGCTTGGCGATCTCCAGGCCCACCGCGCCGAGGCCGAGAATCCCCAGTTGCTTGCCGCCCAGGGAAGGGCGCATCACCTTGGGCCACTCGCCGTGGCGCACTGCCGCGTCCGTTTGCGGAATGCCGCGCACCAATGACAGCAGCAAGGCCATGGCGTGGTCCGCCACCGAAGGCGCGTTCACCCCGGCGCCGTTGGTCACCACGATCCCGCGGTTGCTTGCCGCCTGCAGGTCGACATGCTCATAGCCGGCACCGATCACGCAGATGATCTCCAGCAACGGCAGCGCGGCGATTTCTTCGGCATACAGGCCCAGCGGGCCACGCGTCAGTACAGCCTTGATCTGCCCGCCGTGGGCCTTGATGGCCTGGGCGCGTTCGGCGGGCGTCGGTGCCAGGATCACATGAAAGTCATTGCTTTCGATGATGGGCAGGTATTCGTTGATGGTTTCGACCAGGACCAGAACAGTGGTTGTCATCGGACGGCTCTTCCTGAAGGTTTTGAGAGCAAGAGTATGCGGGATTTGTCAGCAAAATCGCTTTGCTGTGGCAGAAAAATCGTCGTAGGGCCGAGCTTGCAGGTGTTGGGGGCGACGCGTGCCCCCTACGGTATTTGCGTTGTCAGAAACTGATCGCGGCGGCGCTCACGCGTTGCACAAACGCCCCGGCCAACGTGGCATTGTGATGTTCGATGATCGCCGCCGCCGACAGCGTCGCAGTGTCCATGCAGGTGTGGCCGTCTTCGGGCAGTATCACCGAGAACCCCAGTTCGACTGCGACGCGGCAAGTGGTATCGATGCAGAACTGGGTTTTCATCCCGACAATCACCAGCTCATTGAGCTGCATCGCGCGCAGTCGCTGCGCCAGATCGGTGCCGAGGAAACAACTGGGCCGGGTTTTATTGAAGAACTGGTCACGCGCCTCATCGACATCCAGCTCATGCCACACCTGCCAATACGGGCTGCCTGCGGCAATCGCGGAACCCGCCGGGCCCGTGTGGCGGGCGACGAAGATCGGTGCGCCGGCGTGGCGCGCGCGCCTGATCAGTTGGTTGATGGTCTGCAGCACCCGTTCGCGTTCGAAGGGGTGCTCCGGGCCAGCGTACAGGCCGGTTTGCATATCGATGATCAGCAGGGCGTCAGCCATGGTGTTGCTCCTTTCGCGTGCCGGATGGCGGCGCAATAAAAAAGGCCCCGTCCATTGCTGGCGGGGCCTTGGGTTGAATCCGTGAGGTGTCTAGTTCAAGCACCCACAGCAACCGCACGACCCGCCAGAAGCGGTCGTGGTGGTGGTGCGGGTGAGGTGCTGCTGAAAAAGGTTCATGGCCGATCATGCTGGGGCATAAGTTTGGCTGTCAAGCGTCGCGGGCAACTTCTTATAAGGCGTGACGATGTTTCGGGCATCCACAAGGGACTCGTCTGACACGCGACTACCCAGGGGGCTCTTCACGCCAAACGCGCAAAAAATAGCCGACAACCTCGTCCTTGAGCCTCTGCACCGCTTAACCATTCCTCAGCTAAGCCTTTGCTTATTTAAAAGAATCCCGGACAATCGCGCCCCTGTTATAGCCGGGGCGCTGCCTGTCAGGTTTTTCTGACTCGTGCCGGCTGTGGAAATGCGGAGATCCGACCGGATGAATGATCAGGCCAATAGCGTCGACGAACGCTATGTCACGACACCTGTAATCCTTACAAGCTGGAGTCGTCAGGACACCACCTGGATGCTTGGCTTGTTTGGCACGGCGATTGGTGCCGGCACTTTGTTTCTACCTATCAACGCCGGCCTCGGCGGCTTCTGGCCGCTGGTGATCCTGGCGCTGCTGGCCTTCCCGATGACGTTCTTTGCCCACCGTGGCCTGACGCGTTTCGTGCTGTCCGGCCGTGAAGGTTCCGACATCACCGACGTGGTCGAAGAGCACTTCGGCGTCAAGGCCGGCGCGCTGATCACCTTGCTGTACTTCCTGGCGATTTTCCCGATCCTGCTGATCTACAGCGTGGCGCTGACCAATACCGTCGGCAGCTTCATGGAGCACCAGTTGCACATCATGCCGCCGCCACGGGCGATCCTGGCCTTTGTGCTGATCCTCGGCCTGCTGGCCGTGGTGCGTTGTGGGGAACAGGCGATCGTCAAGGCCATGAGCCTGATGGTGTACCCGTTCATCGTCGCCTTGCTGTTCCTGGCGGTGTACCTGATCCCGCACTGGAACGGTGGCATCCTCAGCACCGCCAACGTGGTGCCGGCACCTTCGGCGTTGCTCAACACCTTGTGGCTGGCGATTCCGGTGATGGTGTTCTCGTTCAACCATTCGCCGATCATCTCGGCCTTTGCGGTGGACCAGAAGCGCCAGTACGGCGCGCATGCCGATGAGCGCAGTTCGCAGATACTGTCGCGCGCGCACCTGTTGATGGTGGCGATGGTGCTGTTCTTCGTGTTCAGTTGCGTGCTGACCCTGTCGCCGGCGCAACTGGCTGAAGCGAAAGCACAGAACCTGTCGATCCTGTCGTACCTGGCCAACCACTTCGACAACCGGACCATCGCCTTCGCCGCGCCGCTGATTGCGTTCGTGGCGATTGCCAAGTCGTTCCTGGGCCATTACATCGGCGCCAGTGAAGGCCTCAAGGGCCTGGTCGCGAAAACCGGCCGGCGTCCGGCACCGAAGACCCTGGACCGCATGACCGCCGCCTTCATGTTGGTGGTGTGCTGGATCGTCGCCACGCTCAATCCGAGCATCCTTCGCATGATCGAGACATTGGGCGGGCCGATCATTGCGTCGATCCTGTTCCTGATGCCGATGTACGCGATCCGCAAGGTGCCGGCGATGGCCAAGTACCGCGGGCAGGCGTCCAACGTGTTTGTCACGGCGGTCGGCCTGGTGGCGATTACTGCGCTGATTTACTCGCTGCTCTCCTGACCGCACGCTGCACCGAACAGGGCCGATTCGCACGCGTGGCGAGTCGGCCTTTTTTTCGCTCGGAAAACCTGACGCGGCGCAACCGCCGCGCGGCAATGGGCGCTAAGCTGGAACACATTTTTAGCCAGGATGGATGGGGCCGATTGAAAACTGAAACCGATACGCCCGTTGTCGTTGCGTCGAAGCGAACCCAGGACATAATTGCCGGCTTATCGATTGCCGGTTTGCTGTTGCCGGAGGCGGTGGCCTATTCCAGCATTGCCGCGCTCCCGCCCCAGGCCGGTGTGATTGCCTTGTTTGCCGGGCTGGTGTGCTACGGCCTGTTCGGCACCAGCCGTTTCGCGATCGTCTCGGCGACTTCGTCGTCGGCAGCGGTGTTGGCGGCGGCAACGGCCAGCCTGGCGGGGGATGACCCGGCGCTGAGGCTGTCCCTGGCCTTCGGGCTGGTGCTGATCATTGGCGTGTTTTTTCTGCTGGCCGGGCTGTTCAAGCTCGGTGGCGTCACTTCGTTTATTGCCAAGCCGGTGTTGCGTGGGTTTGCCTTCGGCCTGGCGCTGACCATCATCCTCAAGCAACTGGCCAGTGTGGTGGGCGTCCACCTGACCGATAACAACCTGATCCGCTTCCTGCCGCAGTTGCTGGAGCAGCTGCCGCACTGGAACTGGCCCGCCGCGCTGGTGGCTGCGGTGGCCTTGCTGGTGTTGTGGTTATGCGCCCGCGTTCCGCGCCTGCCCGGCGGGCTGGTGGTGATCGTGCTCGGCGTTATTGCCGGCCAGGGCCTGAACCTGCAGGCCCACGGCGTCGCGCTGATCGGCCTGATCGACCTGCGCCTGGAGCTGGGGCATTTGCCGGTACTGCCGTTTGCCGATTGGTTGCGCCTGGGCGAGTTGGCGTTTGCGTTGGTCATGATTTTGTACGCTGAGTCCTACGGGTCCATCAGTTCGTTCGCTCTCAAGCACGGCGACCGGGTGTCGTCCAACCGCGACTTGCTGGCGCTGGGCGCGGCCAATCTGGTGTCTGGGTTGTTCCACGGCATGCCGACGGGCGCCGGGTATTCGGCGACCTCGGCGAATGAGGCGGCTGGCGCCTATTCGCGTTTGGCGGGGATCGTCGCGGCGCTGGTGATCCTGGTGATTGTGTTGACGGTGCTGCCGTATGTTGCGCTCACGCCGGAGCCGGTGTTGGCGGCGGTGGTCATCTATGCCCTGGGCCGGGGTTTGAGCCTGCAGCCCCTGGGGCGTTACTTCCTCTGGCGACGCGACCGTTTGCTGGTGGTGTGTGCGGTGGCGGCGGTGCTGGTGCTCGGCGTGCTGGATGGCTTGTTGTTGTCGGTCGGGATCAGCGTGGTGTTGATGTTGCGCCAGATGTCGGCGGCGGATATCCAGGTGCTTGGGCGCCTGGGCGACACTCATGATTTCGTGGACCGTCAACACCATGCCGATGCGCTGACCGTTCCCGGCGTGTTGATCATACGGCCAAGCGAGGCGCTGTTTTTTGCGAATGCCGAGCGCATCCTCGGCGCCGCCCTGCGCCTGATGCGTCAGTCATCCGCGCAGACGGTGGTGTTGAGCCTGGAAGAATCCCCTGACCTCGACGGCACCAGCGTCGAAGCGCTGGCCGCTTTTTTTGCCCAGGTGCGCGGGGAGGGCAAGCAACTGGTGCTGGCGCGGGTGCGCCATGACGCCCATGAAGTCTTGCAGGCGCTGCCCGAGGCCCAGGCGCCCGAGGTGTTGCTCAGCGGCTTGAGCGTCGATGGTGCGGTGCAACTGGCGTTGCACAGCCATCCCCAGGCATAAAAAAACGCCGCGTATCTTGCGATACGCGGCGTCCTTTACATCAACACACCCTTAGGCTTGCAGCACCGGGATGTTGGCGTTTGCAGCGCTTTCACGGAACTCGGCGATCTGATCGAAACTCAGGTAGCGATACACATCGCTGGCCATGGTGTTGATCTTCGCGGCGTATTCCATGTACTCCTCGACGGTCGGCAGGCGACCCAGGATCGAAGCCACCGACGCCAGCTCGGCCGAAGCCAGGTAGACGTTGGCGCCATCGCCCAGACGGTTCGGGAAGTTACGGGTCGAAGTCGACACGACGGTCGAATTCGGTTCTACACGTGCCTGGTTACCCATGCACAGCGAGCAGCCCGGCATTTCCATGCGCGCGCCAGCCTTGCCGTAGATGCCGTAGTAGCCTTCTTCGGTCAGTTGGTGAGCGTCCATCTTGGTCGGCGGCGACAGCCACAGACGGGTTGGCAGCTGACCCTTGACCTGATCCAGCAGTTTACCGGCAGCGCGGAAGTGACCGATGTTGGTCATGCACGAACCGATGAACACTTCGTCGATCTTCTCGCCAGCAACGCTGGACAGCAGACGGGCGTCGTCCGGGTCGTTTGGCGCGCAGAGCACAGGCTCCTTGATGTCGGCCAGGTCGATCTCGATGATTTCGGCGTATTCCGCGTCGGCATCGGCCACCATCAGCTCCGGGTTGGCAACCCAGGCTTCCATCGCTTGGGCGCGACGTTCCAGGGTACGTGCATCGCCGTAGCCTTCGCCGATCATCCAGCGCAGCAGGGTGATGTTGGAGTTCAGGTACTCGGTGATCGACTCTTTCGACAGCTTGATGGTACAACCGGCAGCCGAACGTTCAGCCGAGGCGTCGGACAGCTCGAAAGCTTGTTCGATGCTCAGGTTGTCCAGGCCTTCGATTTCCAGGATGCGGCCGGAGAAGGCGTTCTTCTTGCCTTTCTTCTCTACGGTCAGCAGGCCAGCCTGGATCGCGTAGTAAGGAATGGCATGAACCAGGTCACGCAGGGTGATGCCTGGTTGCATTTTGCCTTTGAAGCGCACCAGGATCGATTCCGGCATGTCCAGTGGCATCACGCCAGTGGCTGCGGCGAACGCTACCAGGCCGGAACCGGCCGGGAACGAAATGCCCATCGGGAAACGGGTGTGGGAGTCACCACCGGTACCGACGGTGTCCGGCAGCAGCATGCGGTTCAGCCAGCTGTGGATGATGCCGTCGCCTGGGCGCAGCGACACGCCGCCACGGGTCATGATGAAGTCAGGCAGGGTGTGGTGGGTGGTCACGTCGATCGGCTTAGGATACGCCGCGGTGTGGCAGAACGACTGCATCACCAGATCGGTCGAGAAGCCCAGGCACGCCAGGTCTTTCAGTTCGTCACGGGTCATAGGACCGGTGGTGTCCTGGGAACCCACGGTGGTCATCTTAGGCTCGCAGTAGGTGCCTGGACGAACGCCAGTCACGCCGCATGCCTTGCCGACCATCTTCTGTGCCAGGGTGAAACCCTTGGTGCTTTCGGCCGGAGCTTCCGGCTTCTTGAACAGGTCGGACGGTGGCAGACCCAGTTCGGCACGCGCCTTCTCGGTCAGGCCACGGCCGATGATCAGCGGGATACGGCCGCCGGCACGGACTTCGTCCAACAGCACCGGGGTCTTCATTTCGAAGGTGGTCAGGACTTCATCGGTACCGTGCTTGCAGACTTTGCCAGCATGCGGGTACAGGTCGATCACGTCGCCCATGTTCATGTTGGTGACGTCGAATTCGATCGGCAGTGCGCCAGCATCTTCCATGGTGTTGTAGAAGATCGGAGCGATCTTGCTGCCGAAGCAGAAACCACCGGCGCGCTTGTTCGGCACGTAAGGAACGTCGTCGCCGAAGAACCACAGTACGGAGTTGGTTGCCGATTTACGCGACGAACCGGTACCGACCACGTCACCGACGTAGGCGATCGGGAAGCCTTGGCCGCGCATTTCTTCGATCTGCTTCATCGGGCCGGTCTTGCCTTGCTCGTCCGGCACGATGCCGTCGCGAGCCATTTTCAGCATGGCCAGGGCGTGCAGCGGGATGTCAGGGCGGGACCAGGCGTCCGGCGCAGGCGACAGGTCGTCGGTGTTGGTTTCGCCGGAGACCTTGAATACGCGCAGGCTGATCTTGTCGGCCAGGGTCGGACGGTTCTTGAACCACTCGCCGTCGGCCCAGGACTGGATCACGGCCTTGGCGTGTGCGTTGCCGGCCTTGGCTTTTTCAGCCACGTCGTGGAACGCATCGAACATCAGCAGGGTGTGCTTGAGTTGAGCGGCGGCAACAGGCGCCAGTTCGGCGTTGTCGAGCAGCTCGACCAGGGTCACGATGTTGTAGCCGCCTTGCATGGTGCCAAGCAGTTCAACGGCGCGTTTCTTGTCGATCAGGGGAGAAGTGGCTTCGCCCTTGGCCAGGGCAGACAGGAAACCGGCTTTGACGTAGGCAGCTTCGTCAACACCTGGTGGAATGCGGTTGGTGATCAGGTCAACGAGGAATTCTTCTTCGCCAGCCGGGGGATTTTTCAGCAGCTCGACCAGGCCTGCGGTTTGTTCGGCATTAAGCGGCTGGGGAACAATACCCAGGGCTGCACGCTCTTCGATATGTTTGCGGTAGGCTTCAAGCACAGTTATTACCCTCATCAGTGGTCCCACGGGACGCTCATCCAGAAATGAACGGCACGCATGCGCTCGGGGGCTTTTTGGGCCGCAAAGCCAGCGCTGCCGACATTCCTCACAGAAGCTGCTTTCAAAGTTTTACGCCTGCAGAACGGAGCTGATGAGGGTTGGCGCTGGCTTGACCTGCCGGGTCATTGACCATCGCCAACACCGTTCTGAAGGAACGACTGTGCTCGTGACGCTTTGAAAACAGCTTCCAGCGGATTATTGGCGCCTTATAAGGCCGGATGATTCTACGGCAAAAAAAATCTAAACGTAAGTTGCCAAGCCAAGTTTGCTGGGTGATCAACCTTAGACAAAGGGCTAACATGGCGCCCTGTTTCGCTGATTTGCGTGTTGCCGCCCATGTCCAACCAAGCCATCAAGACCCCCTGCGTAGGCCTGTGCTCCACGGTTTACGGTGACCTCGTGTGTCGCGGCTGCAAGCGTTTCCACCACGAAGTAATCCAGTGGAACGGCTATAACGAAGAAGAAAAACGTGCGGTGTGGCTGCGGCTCGAGCAATTGTTGGTGCAGGTCATGGCCGGCAAGCTGGAGGTTTTCGACCCCAAGACCCTGCGCAGCCAGCTGGAGCAACGCAAGATCCGCTTTGTGCCGCACCAGTCCGAGTACTGCTGGGCCTACCAGTTGATCGCCCGCGGGGCACGGGTGATTTCCAACCTGGAGGCCTATGGCATGGTGCTGCTGCCGGAGTTCCGCGAGTGGAACCTGCCGCAGCTGCGCGATGCCATCGACCGTGAGTTTTTCATCCTGTCCGAGGCGCACTACCAGCGCTATATCGCGCCGGGTTTTCTCAAGGATGTGTTGGGCGCCTGACGATCAGGCTTTGTTGGCCAGCTTTTCCAGTTGATCCGTCAGTGCCTCGGGCTTGAGCACCAGCACATCGCTTTCCAGCGCATCGAGCACCACTTCCGCCGTATTGCCGATCAGCGCGCCGGTCAGCCCGGTGCGTGCCACGGTGCCGATGATCGTCACGGCCGCTTTCAAGGTGTAGGCGGCATGGGGAATCAGCACATCCGCCGGGCCTTCTTCGATATGCAGGTGGGCGTCGTCGATATCGAACGTGGCCTGGAATGCCTTGCACTGCTCGCGATAACGCGCCTCGATGGTTTCCTTGAGCTGAAACACCGGGTCGCCGGCCGAGAGCATTGGCGATGGATGGGCGCTGATGACATGCAGTGACGCCTTGGCCAGGCTGGCGATGTCGAAGCCGTAGTCGATGATCATGTGGTGCAGTGCGCGATGCTCGGTGTCGGTATTGCCTACATCGATGGCGGCGAGAATGACGCCGCCGCTCCATGGGGTTGCTGTCTTGACCAGCAGCACCGGCACCGGGCAGTAGCGCAACAGCTTCCAGTCGGCCGGGGTCAGCAGCGCCTTTTTCAGCGGGCTGTCGGGGTAGTGCTGTTTGATCACCAGGCCACAGCCTTCGGCCAGCTGCACCTCGATGATGGTTTCATACAGGCTGGTATTCCACGCCTGTTCGGTGGTGACGCTGTAGCCGTCTTCGGTCAGGCCGGACTTGAGCAGGCTCAACAGCGCCGAATGCTCATGTTTCTTGTCGCACACCAGCAGGTGCAGGCGCGCGCCGGTAGTCCCGGCGATCAGTTTGGCGCGTTTGAGGGCCAGGCTTTCCGAATGCTCGGGCTCAAGGACCACCAGGATGCTGCGGATGGCTTGCATGGTCGGGACTCTCCAGAAAGGGGGCGTTGAACAACTATAGTTGCTGCCCGCCAGACGTCATGTTGATGCACATCAAGGCCAGTGGCTGGTGGTCTGCGGCGCGGTCGGTATAATCGGCGACCTTTTGTGATCCTTTGCCCGTGAGCCCGATGAACCTGCCCGAAATCCACGAATTCCTCGGTTGCCCCACCCCTGACGCCTGGGTCCAGGCCGCGTTGGCCGATCAGGAAACCCTGCTGATCGACCACAAGAACTGCGAATTCAAGGCCGCCAGCACTGCCTTGAGCCTGATCGCTAAGTATCACAGCCATGTTGACTTGATCAATATGATGTCGCGCCTGGCCCGGGAAGAGCTGGTCCATCACGAACAGGTCATGCGCCTGATGAAGAAGCGCAAGGTCGCGCTGCGTCAGTTGCACGCCGGGCGTTATGCCTCGGGCTTGCGCAAGGTGGTGCGCAGCCACGAGCCGGTCAAACTGGTGGACACCCTGGTGGTCGGCGCCTTTATCGAGGCGCGCAGTTGCGAGCGTTTCGAGGCGCTGGTGCCACATCTGGACGAAGAACTCGGCAAGTTCTACTTCGGCCTGCTCAAAAGCGAGGCGCGGCACTACCAGGGTTACTTGAAACTGGCTTATCAGTATGGCGAGGCCAAGGATATTGCCCAGGTGATCGAGCGGGTGAGGGCGGCCGAGCAGGAGCTGATCGAGTCCCCTGACGTCGAGTTCCGCTTTCACAGTGGCGTGCCAGCCTGAGGCGACGGCTGCGCATACAACGCTCGGTGACGGCGTTAAAAATTGCAGGCTATTTGTTAAAAACTCTTAAAAGCATGAAGCTTCATCGCGTGTGGCCGGTCAAGCGCTGCCGGCGGGCAACTTGCCACCTATAATGCGCGCACTTCAATCCGCGTTGTGCACTGAGAACTTATGGAAAACCTGGGGCTGGGCAAGGTATTGCTCGTTGAGGACGATGAGAAGCTGGCAGGGCTGATCGCGCACTTTCTGGCACAGCACGGTTTTGAGGTACGGGCAGTGCATCGCGGCGATGCGGCCTTGGCGGCCTTTCTTGACTTCAAGCCCAAGATTGTCGTGCTCGACCTGATGCTGCCGGGCCAGAGCGGCTTGCATGTGTGTCGCGCGATTCGCGCGGTGTCCGACACGCCGATCGTGATCCTCACCGCCAAGGAAGACGACCTGGACCACATTCTCGGCCTGGAGTCCGGCGCCGACGACTATGTGATCAAACCGATCAAACCGCCGGTGCTGCTGGCCCGCCTGCGAGCGTTGCAACGGCGCCAGGCGCCAGAGCCGACGGTGCGCGGCGCCATCGAGTTCGGGCGCCTGGTCATTGATCGCAGTTGCCGGGTGGTCAGCCTGGGCGGCGAGAAGATCGACCTCACCACCATGGAGTTCGAACTGTTGTGGTTGCTGGCCAGCAGCGCCGGCAAGATCCTCTCGCGCGATGACATCCTCAACCGCATGCGCGGCATCGCCTTTGATGGCCTGAACCGCAGCGTCGACGTGTACATCAGCAAACTGCGCGGCAAGCTCAACGATAACCCCCGTGAACCGGTGTGCATCAAGACCATCTGGGGCAAGGGCTATCTGTTCAATCCGTTTGCGTGGGAGGTCTAGATGCTGCGCCTGTTTCTACGCTTGTATGTGATTCTGGCCCTGGGCCTGGCGGGAGCGATCTGGCTGGTCAACTACACGTTCGACGAGTTGCTGCCCGACGCTAACGAAACGTATAGCCGCGAGATCCTGCGCGGCCCCGCCTATGGTCTGGTCGAACAACTGCGGCCGCTGCTCGGCGAAGCGCGGCAAGCCCGCTTGGCTGAGTTGCAACGCCATTATGGGCTGCACCTGAAGCTGATTGAAAAGGACGCTCTGGCGCTGACCGAGCGTGAACAAAAACTCCTGACCGACGGCTCGCTGTTGGTGCGTGGTGACTTTAGCGAGTTCATCACTCCTATCGACGGTGGCGCGCAGTTGCTGGAAATCAAACTGCCGCAAGAACCCAAGATATACCTCTGGGCCTATGTTCTTCTCGGGCTGTGCCTGGCTATCGTGCTGTATTTTTGGGTACGCCCGCATTGGCGCGACCTGGAACATATCCGCCTGGCCGCCCAGCGTTTCGGCGATAACGACCTCGGCTCGCGCATTCTGTTGCCGCGTCGCTCCACCGTGCGCGAACTGGCCGGGCACTTCAACCAGATGGCCGAACGCATCGAGAGCCTGATCGCCAACCAGCGTGAGTTGACCAACGCGGTCTCCCACGAACTGCGCACGCCCATCGCACGCTTGTCGTTCGAACTCGACCAGCTCAAACAACAGGCCGATCCCCGGCAGTGCCTTGCACTGATCACCGACATGTACGCCGATCTTGGCGAGTTGGAGGAAATGGTCTCTGAGTTGTTGACCTACGCCAGCCTGGAGCGCGGCGCCACCCAGGTCACGCAGGAAAATATCGAGGCCCACAGCTGGCTCGACAGTGTGATCGGCAGCGTGGCCCTGGAGGCCGAGGCGGAAGGCGTGCAGTTGTCCTTGCGTACCTGTGAAGTCGACGTTATCCAGATCGAACCGCGCTTCATGGCGCGTGCGGTGATCAACCTGCTGCGCAACGCCATTCGTTACGCCGACCGCCGCGTGGAAGTGTCGCTGGTCAAGTTCGGCAGTGGTTATGAAGTGCGGGTCTGCGATGACGGCCCCGGCATCCCCGAGGAAGGCCGGGCGAAGATCTTCCAGCCGTTCATCCGCCTCGACGCCAGCCGCGACCGCCGCACCGGCGGCTTCGGCCTGGGCCTGGCGCTGGTGCAGCGGGTTTGCCAATGGCATGGCGGGCAGGTCCAGGTATTCGATTCGGAGTGGGGCGGGGCGTCGTTTCGGATGAGTTGGGCGTATACCGAATAAGGCTTTTTGGGGGTAATGGTTAAAAAACCGGAGACCGCTGTGCAGTCAACCGCAGCAAGCGCCCTCGCCACGGTTGGCTCCTTCCGTCGTTTCAATCGGGTTGTCGGATCAGAAGCTGTACTTCAGCGAACCCATCACCGATGTCTGCAACCGCCGCTCCACGATCGGGCTGTTGCCCGCTTCATTCGCCAGGTACTGCACATCCAGCAAGGTCGAGAACTGGGTGTGCTCACTGATCGGCACGCTCCATGTCAGGCTCATGCCGTTGCTGATATTGCCCCCCTCCGCGTTGTAGGCCTTGAAGCGGCTCTGTGCCGCCTGGCCGGTGGTCACGCCGTACCAGGTCTGCAGGTAGTCACGGTCTCCAAAGTGGCTGCTGAGGCTGGCGTCGATCACGCCATAGCGCCCGTCATACAGGTTGGTGCCAACGCTCAGTTCCAGATGGGTAAATGCCTTGCCGCTGTCTTTGTGATCATCTTCCTTGAGTGCATGTTCCAAGGTGGCGCCGACAATCACGCCGCCCAAGTTATAGCTCGCACTCACGCCCAATTGCGTGCGTGATTTGATTTCGCCCATGCCCTTGAGCCGTTTCGAGCCGGCGCGCAGGCGTTCGTTTTTGTCCATGCGTGAGGCGCTCGCGCCGACGTATGCGCTGAAGCTCAGGGCATCGTCTTTATAACGCCAGCCCAGGCCCTTGTCGGAGTCGAGGAAAATCCCCCAGGGGCTGACGATGGCGCCGCCGAGCAGCGGTTCGGTCCTGCGTTCATCGCTGCCGCTATACCGGGGCATGCTGGCTACGCCGGCTTTCAAGCTGTATGCCCAGTCCTGTGCCAGCACCGTGTCGGCGCCTGCCAACAGGCACACTGAGGTGATGGACAGGCAAAGGTGTTTCGAGCGCATAAGGAGGTTCATCCGTGGTTATAAAATCAAGGGTTTACGGGGCGCGTGCGTGCGTTTGAAGGCGTAGCCCGAGGCACTGAGGCCGTTGACCTGGCGGCTGACGGTGTCGCCCAGGCCATAGCCGTTGCCGGCAAGCACGGCATGGGCGTTGTCCACGGGCAGCAGGATGTAATCGGTCAGCGGCTTGTCGTGCAGTTGGCCGCGAATCACCAGGAAGCCTTCTTCCAGGCGCACGCTGATGCCGCTGAGTGGCGCGTCGGGTTCGTGGGTGCTGAGCACTTGATAGGTGCCGACGGTGTCGGCCCAGGCCAGTGGCAGGGACGGTGGGTCGATGCGTTCGCCCACGGCCACCCGCTGGCCGTGACTGCGCGCGGTGAGTATCTGCCGGCCTTGCACCGTCACCACGTCCAGTTGCACGCGGCCCAACCCGCCGAGATCCTTGAGCCAGAACCCCAGGACTTTTTGCTGCGCGCGCAACCAGCCGTCTTCATCGCGCAGCAGTTCGAAGGTGTATCCGGCCAACTCGCCGGACAATCGCGTAGGGGTATCCCTGATCCTGAATACGCCCCAGGCCGTGGCGTAGAACCCGGCCAGGCGCTTACGGTCGATGGCGGCGGGCACCTGGCGCAACTTGCCCCCGTGCTTGGGCGCCTGGCAGTCGTCGGCGCATACCGGCGCGCCGGTTTGCGCCTGGAGCATCAGGCGCAGGGTGTCGGTGCTCAGCGCGACCACCATGTCTTCGGCGTTGCTGTCGTTGGCCATGATGATCACTGCCAACTGCTGGTCCGGCAGCACCGTCACCTGCGCGGCAAAATCGTCGCCCCCGCCGCTGTGCTGGAACGTGCGTATGCCGGGGCTGACCGGCTTGTCGCCACAGGACGAGAGAAACCAGCCCAGGCCCATCTGGCAATCGAAGTCCAGCACGTTGCCGATATTTTGTTGGGTAAACATCTGCTCGATGGAAGCGCGGTCCATTACGCGGGTGTCGTTGTAGAGGCCTTGGGCGAACAGCATCTGTACGTAGCGGCTGAGGTCCTTGGGGCTGGTCCACAAGCCGCTGGCGGCGAGGTCGCGCACCTGGGCGTCGGTGCTGGCGCTGCCGTCCTGATAGCCGAGCGCGCGGTGGGCCACGTGTGCGCCGACGCCGACAAAACTCGATTGGTTCATCTTCAACGGTTTGAACAGGCTGTTTTGCAACTGGGTCTCGAATGCCTTGCCGCTACTGCGTTCGATAGCCGCGCCCACCAGCGCATAGCCGAGATTCGAGTAGGCCACCTGCGAACCCGGCGGGGTGCTCAGCCACACGCCCGACATACGCATTGGCATCTGGCCCATGGCGAAGGTGTTGCGCAGGCCGCGCAGGTGTTCGCTGGGCAAGCCCGACTGATGACTGAGCAAGCGGCGCAGGGTGATGGCGCGGTCGGCGTCGGCCTGCTCGTCATGGAAGCGCGAGCGCACATAGAACTCGCGCAAGGTTTGCTGGATCGGTGCGTCAAGCGCCAGTTGCTGTTGTTCCACCAGCTGCAGCGCAGCGGCGGCGGTGAGGAGCTTGGAGATCGCGCCGGCGCGAAACGCCGTATTCGGCGTCACCGGTACGCCCCGGGCCTTGTCGGCCACGCCGAAACCACTGGCCCAGATCAACTCCTGGCCATTGACCAGGGCGATGGACAGCCCGGGCACCTGCTCCCGGGCCATCTCCCACGGAATGCGGGTTTGTAGATAGCGAATGATCGCGTTGTAGTCGCCCTTGGGGATCGGCGGCGGGGCAGGCGGTTGGCCATGGCAACCGATACTGCCGAGCAGGCAGCCCAGCAGCGGAATACCGCGCAATGTGCGAAACATGAAGAGCACCCAGATGGCTGTTTGGATGCTCGAATGCTAGGGAAGGGCTGTCCGACAATCTTTGCAAGCTTTGTCGGAAAACTGTCAAAGACTGTTAACGCACCAACCCCAACCGCTCATGCCACTGCGCGATCGATTCCTGCGGGTATTCATCGAACTGCAGGTCGCCCTTGCGCACGCTGACTTCGACCCAGGGCGCCTTGGAACCGAGCATCAGGTGCGTGTGCTGCGGCGGCACCGGCAACGGTGTGTCGATGGCCGAGGCAAACGGATGGATCAACTCCGGCCATTGCGGGCTGAACAGCCATAGCGCGCTGCCACATAGTGAACAGAAATGCCGCTCGGCGCTGCTGGCATGGGCGCGGCTGGCGCCTTCGGGCTTGAGCTTGGCGTGATAGATCGAGATCAGCTTGCGCCCGCGCACTTTCAGGCTGTTGCTGTCGCCCGCGAGGTTGATCGCGTAACCGCCGCCACCCTGGGTCTTGCGGCAAATCGAGCAATAGCAGCGTTGGTAAGGGTAGGGGTGGGCGCTGGTCAGGCTGAACGTCACAGCGCCGCAATGGCAGGAACCTTCGAGTTGCATGGGCAGTCTCCTCTGGCAAGGTGACTCTGGAGTCTAGGCGCTTTGCGGCATCAAGGTCGCGATCAGGGCACGAATGGTCCCCGGCAGCGCTTCCAGTTCGCGCACCAGGATACTGCGCTCGCGAATCGCCCATGGCTCATTCAGTTTCACCGCCACCAACTGCATGGTCCGGCTGTGCCGCACGGCGGCGGATTCCGGGATGATGCCAATGCCCACGCCCGCCTCGACCATCCGGCAGATCGCCTCGAAACTCGACATTTGGATGCGCAGCGACAACTGCTTGCCGACCCGCTCGACGTGCTCGCGCAGGAAGCTCAGCAAGGTGCTGCCTTCGTGCAGGCCGATATGCTGGTAGGCGAGGGTCTGTTCCAGCGTCACCGAGGGTTGGTCCGCCAGGGGGTGGCCCACGGGCACCATCAATACCAGTTTATCGGTGCTGAAGTGCAGCACCTGCAGGCCCGCGGCTTCCACGGGACCGGCGATGATGCCCATGTCGCTGGTGCCATCGAGCACGCCGCGCACGATATCGCGGGACAGGCGCTCCTGCAGGTCGACAGTGACACCGGGCCGCTGGGAGAGGAAACCGGCCAACACTTCCGGAAGAAACTCAGTGACCGCCGTGGTGTTGGCGAAGATGCGGATATGCCCGGCAGAGTCGACACCGTATTGGGTGAACTCACTTTTCAGGTAGTCCACCTGGCGCATGATCAGCCGCGCATGGTGCAGCAGCCGCTCGCCTGCCGGGGTGATCTCTACGCCGCGGCTGTCGCGGTACAACAGACGTGTTTCCAACTGGCCTTCCAGGGCCTTGATGCGCGCACTCGCAGCCGCCGGCGAGAGGAAGGCGCGCTTGGCACCCTGGGTCAGGCTGGGTGATTCGGCGATATGGATAAACAGGCGCAGGTCGGCGAGATCGAAGTGCATGGCGGCTCCGGGGTGGACAGGGCTGTTCGGTGCAGCGGCGGTGCGGGGCTTGCCTGCGCTGACAGTGTGCCGGCGATGAAAATGCCAACCAACCGAAGCGAGCCCGTTGCCCATCAATGCGTGGCGTTCAGCATAGCCGAACGCTGGCTTATTGAAATGCAAATTCTCAGAACGGTCGGGCGCTTGCATGATCCGGGGCACACATTCACAGCCCGAGGACCTGCACCCGATGAGCGCCACTGATTGGATCGGCCGAAGCGAAACTGCCCACGACCACCTGAGCCACAACCTGCTCACACGCATCGCCGCGACATTCGGCGAGCCCGTGCCCGAACACGGCGCGGCGGTGCCGCTGTTGTGGCAATGGTGTTTCTTCCAAGACCCGCGGCCGGAATCGGCCCTGGGCACCGACGGCCACCCGGCCCGTGGCGGCTTCCTGCCGCCGGCGGATAACCGCAATCGCATGTGGGCCGGTGGGCGTCTCGAGTTCTTGCATCCGCTGCGCGCCGGCGAGGCGGCCAGCCGTGTGTCGACCATCACCCAGGTCGAAGAAAAGACCGGCCGCACCGGTGCGTTGCTGTTTGTCACCGTGCGCCATGACTACACCCAGGACGGCCGCCTGGCGATCCGCGAAGAACAAGACATCGTCTACCGCGAACCGACCCCACCCAAGCCGGGCAACGGCGCGGCGCTGGCGGCGGGTGAGTGGTGCGAAGCGATCGAGCCGACGCCGACCCTGCTGTTCCGCTACAGCGCCGTGACTTTCAACGGCCACCGCATTCACTACGACTATCCCTACGTCACCGGCACGGAAGGCTATTCGGGCCTGGTGGTGCATGGGCCGTTGATTGCCACGTTGAGCCTGCGCGCCTTTTGTCGGGCCCATCCCAGCGCCACGGTGCGCCGTTTCGACTATCGCGGCGTGCGCCCGCTGATCGCTGCGCAACCGTTTGAAGTCGCCGGGCGTATCAGCCAAGCCGGCGTGGCAGAACTGTGGGCCGGTAATCACGATGGCTTGGCCCAGCAGGCCCGTGTGCATTTCGAATAACACCAGAACAACAGGCGGAGAGCCGTTAATGAACCCGAATGACAATGAAGCACTCAATGCCATCCGCGCAGGCGTGCGCGCCTTGTGCGCCGAATTCGATGCGGCGTACTGGCGTCGGATCGACGAAGAAAAAGCGTTCCCCGATGCCTTCGTCAAGGCCTTGACCGCCGCCGGCTGGCTGTCGGCGATGATCCCGGAAGAGTACGGCGGCTCCGGCCTCGGCCTGGCTGAAGCGTCGGTGATCCTTGAAGAGGTCAACCGTTGCGGCGGCAACTCCGGCACCGTCCACGGCCAGATGTACAACATGTTCACCCTGCTGCGCCACGGCAGCGCCGCGCAAAAACGCTTCTACCTGCCCAAGCTGGCCAGTGGCGAATTGCGACTGCAATCGATGGGCGTCACCGAGCCCAGCACCGGCACCGACACCACCAAGATCAAGACCACCGCGATCAAGCGCGGCGACAAGTACGTGATCAACGGCCAGAAAGTCTGGATCTCGCGGGTGCAGCATTCCGACCTGATGATCCTGCTGGCGCGCACCACGCCGCTGGCCGACGTGAAGAAAAAGTCCGAAGGCATGTCGATCTTCCTCGTGGACCTGCGCGAGGCGATCGGCAACGGCCTGACCGTGCAACCCATCGCCAATATGGTCAACCACGAAACCAACGAGCTGTTCTTCGACAACCTCGAACTGCCTCTGGACAGCCTGATCGGCGAAGAGGGCAAGGGCTTCAAGTACATCCTCGACGGCCTGAATGCCGAGCGCACCCTGATCGCCGCCGAGTGCATCGGCGATGGCCGCTGGTTTATCGAAAAGGCCAGCGCCTATGCCCGCGACCGCGTGGTGTTCTGCCGGCCCATCGGGCAGAACCAGGGCGTGCAGTTCCCGATTGCCGAAGCGCATATCGAAATCGAAGCGGCCGACCTGATGCGCTGGCGTGCCTGCGAGGAATACGACCGTGGCGCGCCTGCCGGGGCCAGCGCGAACATGGCCAAGTACCTGGCGGCCAAGGCGTCCTGGGAGGCGGCCAATGCGTGCCTGCAAACCCACGGCGGCTTTGGTTTTGCCTGCGAGTACGACGTGGAACGCAAATTCCGCGAGACCCGCCTGTACCAGGTGGCGCCGATCTCCACCAACCTGATCCTGTCCTACGTGGCCGAGCACTTGCTCGAGCTGCCACGCAGTTTCTGAGGGCCTGAACATGAGCCATACCCAAGCCCTGTGTCGGTTCCTCGCCGAATTGACCTATGCGCAGTTGCCCGAACCGGTGCTGGCGCGCACCGAAGACCTTTTTCTCGATTGGCTGGCGTCGGCGCTGGCCAGCCAGGGCGCGCACCCGATCCCGCTATTTGAACGCTACGCGCGGAAAATGGGGCCGAGCAGCGGCCCGGCGCAGGTGATCGTCAATGGCCGCAGCAGCAGCGCGTATTTCGCCGCGTTGGTCAACGGCGCCTCGTCGCACCTGGTGGAGCAGGATGACCTGCACAACAGCTCGGTGCTGCACCCGGCGACGGTGGTCTTTCCCGCGGCCCTGGCGGCGGCCCAGGACCTCGGCAAATCCGGCCGTGAACTGCTGCTGGCCGCGGTGGCCGGTTATGAAGCCGGGATTCGCATCGGCGAATTCATGGGCCGCTCCCACTACCGCATCTTCCACACCACCGCGACCGTCGGCACCTTGGCGGCGGCGGTGGCCGTGGGCAAATTGCTGGGGTTCGATCAGGAGCAATTCATCAACCTGCTCGGCAGCGCCGGCACCCAGGCTGCCGGGCTGTGGGAGTTTTTGCGCGATGCCGCCGACTCCAAGCAATTGCACACGGCCAAGGCGGCGGCGGATGGCTTGCTCGCCGCGTACCTGACGGCGGACGGGCTGACGGGCGCGCGCAATATCCTCGAAGGCGACCAGGGCCTGGCGGCCGGGATGTCCAGCGATGCCGAACCGCACAAGCTGTCCGCCGACCTCGGCCGGCGCTGGGCGCTGCTGGAAACCTCGTTCAAGTTCCATGCCTCGTGTCGCCACACCCATCCTGCCGCCGATGCGCTGCTGCAGTTGATGCAGCGTGAAGGCCTCGATGCCGCCGCGATCGCCAAGGTGCAGACCCGCGTGCATCAGGGCGCCATCGATGTGCTGGGGCGCGTCACTACGCCGGCCAGCGTTCACCAGGCCAAGTTTTCCATGGGCACCGTGCTGGGCCTGATCGCCGTGCATGGCAAGGCCGGGCTGGTTGAGTTCCACACGCTGGCACTGAGCGATCCCGCCGTCTCGGCCTTTCGCGACAAGGTCAGCATGACCCTCGATCGCGAAGTCGACGACGCCTATCCGCAGCGTTGGCTGGGCCGCGTCACCGTCACCACCGAGGATGGCCGCACGCTGCACGGCGCTATCGACGAGCCCAAGGGCGACCCCGGCAACAGCCTCAGCCGCGCCGAGCTGGCGGATAAATTCCAGCGCCTCAGCCAGTTCAGCGGCGCGCGCACCCCGGCCGAGGCCGACGCGTTGATCGCCAAGGTCTGGCAGTTGCGCAACACCCCGTGCATGGCCCACTGGCTTTGAGGAATCGTCATGACTGCTAATCAACGACCGCTGGACGGTATCACCGTTGTCAGCCTGGAACATGCGATTGCCGCACCCTTTTGCACACGCCAATTGGCCGATCTCGGCGCGCGTGTGATCAAGATCGAACGCCCCGGTAGCGGTGACTTCGCCCGTGGCTATGACGAACGCGTGCGCGGCCTGGCGTCGCATTTCGTGTGGACCAACCGCTCCAAGGAAAGCCTGACCCTGGACCTCAAGCAAGACGCGGCGGGCGCCATTCTCGACAGCTTGCTCGCCGACGCCGATGTACTGGTGCAGAACCTCGCACCCGGTGCGGCGGCGCGCATGGGCCTGTCGTTCGAGACGCTGCATGCGCGCTTCCCGCGCTTGATCGTCTGCGATATTTCCGGCTATGGCGAAGGCGGGCCCTACGCGCAAAAGAAGGCTTATGACCTGTTGATCCAGAGCGAGGGCGGCTTTCTGTCGGTGACCGGCGGGCCCGCTGACGACCAGATGGCCAAGGCCGGTTGCTCCATCGCCGACATCGCCGCCGGCATGTACGCCTACAGCGGCATCCTCTCGGCGCTGTTGTTGCGCGGCAAGACCGGCGAGGGCAGCCGTATCGACGTGAGCATGCTGGAAAGCCTGGTGGAGTGGATGGGCTACCCGATGTACTACGCCTTCGACGGAGCACCGCCACCGCCGCGTGCCGGAGCGGCGCATTCGACGATTTATCCCTACGGGCCGTTTCCCACCGGCGACGGCGGTACGGTGATGCTCGGCTTGCAGAACGAGCGCGAATGGGCGGCGTTCTGCGACAAGGTGCTGCTCACCCCGGCGTTGGCCACGGACGAGCGCTTCTGCGCCAACTTCAAGCGCTCGGCCAACCGCGAGGCGCTGCGCCGGATCATCGTCGACAGCTTCGCCCGGCTCGACGCCGAGGCCGTCATCCAGCGCCTGGAACATGCGCAGATCGCCAGTGCCCGCGTCAACGATATGCACGGCGTGTGGGACCACCCGCAACTCAAGGCTCGTGACAGCTGGCGCGAAGTCGCGAGCCCGGCCGGTCCGCTGCCAGCGCTGTTGCCGCCAGCGCGCAATACGGCATTCAGCCCGCGCATGGATGCGGTGCCCGCGTTAGGCGAGCACAGCCAGGGCATTCTCGATCAGCTCGGTTATTCGGGCGAAACCATCGACGACCTGCGCGCGCGCGGCGTTATCTGACAAGGAGTGTGGTGATGCCAACGCCTGTAGTTCGTTCAGCCCTGTTCGTTCCCGGCAGCCGCCCGGAGCGGTTTTCCAAAGCGCTGGCCAGCGGTGCCGACGCGGTGATTGTGGATTTTGAAGACGCGGTAGAAGAGCCGCTCAAGCGGCAGGCGCGGGAGAACCTTGGCGCGTTTTTGTGCGCCAACCCCGACGCCCGGGTGTGGGTGCGGATCAACGCGCCGGAGCACGCCGAACACGCTGACGATGTGGCGTTCTGCAACGCCCATGCAAACGTGGCGGGCGTGCTGCTGCCGAAAGTCGAAAGTGCCGCCCAGGTCGCGGTGGTGGCCGCCGCCGGCAAACGGATCTGGCCGATTATCGAAAGCGCCAAGGGCCTGCTGGCGGTGGCCGCGATTGCCCATGCGCGGCAGGTGGAGCGCCTGTCGTTCGGCGGCCTGGACCTGGCGCTCGACTTGAATCTGAGCAGCCCTTCGCCAGCGGCTGACTTTGCCCTGGACCAGGCGCGCCTGGCGCTGATCGTGCATTCCCGCGCCGCCGGCCTGGTGGCCCCGCTGGACGGCGTCCACCCGGCCATCGACGACCCCGAAGGCCTGCGTCGCTCGATCCGGCATGCCTATGAAATGGGCTTTGCCGGCGCGCTGTGCATCCATCCCCGGCAGGTGGCGGTGATCCATGCGGCCTTGGCACCGAGCGCCGCAGACCTGGCCTGGGCCAAGCGCGTGGTGGCGGGCGGAGCCCACGGGGCAGGCGCGTATCAGATCGATGGGCAGATGGTGGATGCCCCGGTTCTGTTGCGCGCACAACGGCTGCTCGCCGCCCAGCGCTGACCGCAGCCGAAGCCAGAGGCGAGAGAGGATCTGCATTTTCGTTCGGGTTGGCGTTCATCTAGGCCGAACGCAGGTATCAAAAATTCGAAATTCACTACACGCGCCATATCAGGCACCTTGCCCTACAACACAACAATAAGAAGGTGATTTCCCATGCTCAAGCTCTCCCGGGCGCTGTTCTGCGCCGCCACCTTGTTCGTCGTGGGCCTGGCCCAGGCGGCGGACCCGATTGTGATCAAGTTCGCCCATGTGGTCGCCGAAAACACGCCCAAAGGCCAGGGCGCGTTGCTGTTCAAGAAACTTGCCGAAGAACGCCTGCCCGGCGTGGTCAAGGTCGAGGTGTACCCGAACTCGTCGCTGTTCGGCGACGGCAAGGAAATGGAAGCGCTGCTGTTGGGCGATGTGCAGATGCTCGCGCCGTCCCTGGCCAAGTTCGAGCAATACACCAGACAGGTGCAGATCTATGACCTGCCGTTCCTGTTCAACGACCTGGCCGCCGTCGACCGCTTCCAGGCCGCCCAAGGCAAGCAGTTACTGACCTCGATGCAGAACAAGAACATCCTCGGCCTGGCCTATTGGCACAACGGTCTCAAGCAGTTGTCGGCCAACAAAGCCCTGCACGAACCCAAGGACGCCCGTGGCCTGAAGTTCCGCGTGCAAGCCTCCAGCGTGCTTGAAGAACAGTTCAAGGCGATCCGCGCCAACCCGCGCAAGATGAGCTTTGCCGAGGTCTACCAGGGCTTGCAGACCGGTACGGTCAACGGCACCGAAAACACCTGGTCGAACTATGAAAGCCAGAAGGTCAACGAGGTGCAGAAGTACTTCACCGAGTCCAACCATGGCCTGATCGACTACATGGTGATCACCAACGCGAAGTTCTGGAACGGCCTGCCAGCGGATGTGCGCAGCACCCTGGAGCAGATCATGGCCGAGGTCACCGTTGAGGTGAACAAGCAGGCCGAGGCGCTGAACCAGTCGGCCAAACAGAAGATCGTCGACGCCAAGACCAGCGAAATCATCGAACTGACCCCCGCGCAACGCCAGCAATGGCGCGAAGCCATGCGCCCGGTCTGGCAGATGTTCGAAGGCGAGATCGGGGCTGACCTGATCAAGGCGGCGGATGCGTCCAACCTGTAATGCCGGGGCATACCGAGATCCCTCCCACAGGTTGATCCGGTTTCCACTCTGAAACCTATTCCCGCTTCGCGAGGTTTTGCCATGCAAACGCTCAGGCGCGTCTGGGAGCACCTGGAGGAAGGCGTCATTGCCTTCCTGCTGGCCGCCATGACCCTGGTGACATTCGTCTACGTCATGCTCAACAACATCTACACGCTGTTCTTTGCCCTGGCCGACCAGTGGGCCTGGAGCAGCCATTTTTTCAACGCCCTGGGCGACGGCACCATGACCTGGGCCCAGGACATGACCTGGAGCGTGGCGCTGACCAAGGCCATGTTCGGCTGGCTGATTTTCTTCGGCATTTCCTACGGCGTGCGTACCGCCGGCCACCTTGGGGTGGATGCGCTGGTCAAGCTGACCGGACGCCGGGTGCAGCGCTTGCTTGGGATGCTTGCCTGCCTGTGCTGCCTGGCCTACGCCGGGCTGTTCATGGTCGCCAGTTACAGGTGGGTGAGTGCGGTGATGACAGCACACATCGGCGCCGAAGACCTCGACCAGTTCGGCATCGATGTCGGCGACATCGTGCTCATCGTGCCGGTCGGTTTTGCTCTGGTGTTTATCCGCTACCTGGAAATTTTCTATCGCCTGTTCACCCACCGCCAGGTCGGGTTGGGGCTGGCCGACGAGGCCGGTGAGGCGAGCAAATTGGCCGGCGGCCATGAGGAGCGTCACTGATGGCCGTGCTCTGTCTGTTTCTGCTGTTGTTTGTGTTCATGTTCCTCGGCGTGCCCGTCGCGATTTCCCTCGGATTGTCCGGCGCGGTGTCGATCCTGATGTTCAGCCAGGACTCGGTGAGTTCCCTGGCGATCAAGCTGTTCGAAACCTCGGATGCCTATACCTTCCTGGCGATTCCGTTCTTCCTGCTGTCCGGTGCGTTCATGACCACCGGCGGCGTGGCGCAGCGGCTGATCGACTTCGCCAATGCGTGTGTCGGACATATCCGTGGCGGCCTGGCGATTGCGGCGGTGTTGGCGTGCATGTTGTTTGCCGCGTTGTCCGGTTCGTCACCGGCCACCGTGGCGGCCGTCGGTTCGATTGCGGTGGCCGGGATGGTGCGCTCCGGTTACCCGAAGGCGTTCGGCGCGGGCATCATCTGCAACGCCGGCACCCTGGGCATCCTGATTCCGCCGTCGATCGTGATGGTGGTGTATTCGGCCGCCACGGAAACGTCGGTCGGCAAGTTGTTCATGGCCGGGGTGATCCCGGGGCTGCTGCTGGGCCTGATGCTGATGGTCGCGATCTATATCGTGGCGCGCATCAAGAAGCTGCCGGCGCAGCCACGGGCGAGCTTTCGCGAGTGGCTGGCCTGCGCGCGCCGTGCGTTCTGGGGCTTGCTGCTGCTGGTGATCATCCTCGGCGGCATCTACAGCGGGATGTTCACCCCGACCGAAGCCGCGGCGGTGGCAGCGGTGTACTCGGCGTTTGTCGCGCTGTTCGTCTACAAGGACATGAGTCTGCGCGACTGTCCCAAGGTGCTGCTGGAGTCCGGGCGGCTGGCGATCATGCTGATGTTTATCATCGCCAATGCGATGCTCTTCGCCCATGTGTTGACCACCGAACAGATCCCCCAGGAAATCACCGCCTGGGTGCTGTCCGAAGGGCTCACGCCGATTGGCTTCCTGATCATGGTCAACGTGGTCTTGCTGATCGCCGGCAGTTTCATGGAACCGTCGGCGATCGTGTTGATCCTGGCGCCGATCTTCTTTCCGATCGCGATGAAGCTGGGCATCGATCCGATTCACTTGGGGATCGTGATGGTGGTGAATATGGAAATCGGCCTGGTCCACCCGCCGGTGGGCTTGAACCTGTTCGTGACCTCGGCGGTGACCGGCTTGACGCTGGGGCAGACCATTCGTGCGGCGATGCCGTGGCTGATGATCCTGTTGGTGTTCCTGATCATGGTCACCTACCTGCCGTTCATCTCGCTGGCGCTGCCGCACTGGCTGGGGATGTAGACCTCACGATGTGGGAGCCTGGCTCCCACCTTGCTCAGTGATCCAGCGCGCTCAGGATCGCATGGGCGACCTTGACCCGCTCGGCATTCGGATAGTTCTTGTTCGCCAGGATCACCACGCCCATGTCCTTGCTTGGCACATACGCCACATACGCGCCAAAGCCTGCGGTTGAGCCGGTTTTGTTGTACAGCACGTTGGCCGGTTGCGCTTGCGGCGTCGCCAGCCAATCGGGGCGGTGAGGTTCCATGGCCATCGGTGTCGAGTTGCCGTCAATCAGCGCTTGCAGGGCGATGGGGTAGGGGTAGTACTCCCAGCCCAGGCCCTGGGTCATGCCGTTCACGCGGTAATAACCAGCGTGGGTACTGGCGATGGCTTGTTGCAGCGGCTTTTCCAGGGTTTGCGGGTGCAGGTTGGCGATCACATAGCGCGCCAGGTCGTGGGTGCTGGTCTTGATGCCGTAGGCTTCGCTGTCCAGTGCGCCCGGGCTTACACGGACGGGTTTCTGCTGCTTGTCGTAGCCTTGGGCGTACTCGCCGGATTGCGCGGTGGGCACGCTGAGGTGGGTGTTGCTCAACCCCAGCTTGGGCAGCAGGGTGTGCTCCATGGCGACATTGAACGGCTGGCCCAGGCTTCGCGCCGCGAGGTAGCCAAACAGGCCGATGCTCGGGTTGGAATAGAGACGTTGCGCGCCTGGGGCGTAGCTGGGTTTCCAGCGCTGGAAGTAGCCGAGCATGGCGTCGGCGTTGTCGGCGGCATCCGGAAACTGCAGCGGCAGGCCGCCGGGGGTGTAGGTCGCCAGTTGCAGCAGGCTGATGCGGTCAAAGGCGCTGCCGGCCAACGCAGGCCAGTATTGGCTGGCCTTGTCCGACAGCGTGAGCTTGCCGATGGCCTGGGCGTAACCGCCCAGGGTTGCGGTGAAGGTTTTGCTCACTGAGCCGATTTCGAACAAGGTGTTTTGGTTGACCGGTTGCTGCGCTTCTTTCGATGCCATGCCGTAGTTAAAGTATTGCACCTTGCCGTTCTGCACCACCGCCACCGCCAGGCCGGGAATGGCCTGTTGCTGCATCAGCGGTTTGACGCTGGCGTCTACCACGGCCTGCAGGTCGGTGGCGGCCAGGCACTGGCCGGCGCCGAGAAACATTGCCAGCGCCGTTAAGTGACGCACTCCAAATACCGCTTGTTGGGGCATGATATCGCTTCCATGAGTATGATCGATTGAATGAACAGCCTGCGCGGGCGTGCCAAAGGTAGACAGTTCGCCGGGCCTGGGCAAACGATGATATTTCGCACCAGCCATTAGAAAAATTAGGGGCAAGCATGCTGCGTTCCCATCTGCCTCTCAATGCCCTGCGCGCATTCGAGGCCTCCGCCCGGCACCTGAGTTTTACGCGGGCCGCCATTGAGTTATGTGTCACCCAGGCGGCGGTCAGCCACCAGGTCAAGAGCCTGGAGGCGCAACTGAACGTCACCCTGTTCAAACGCCTGCCGCGTGGCCTGATGCTGACCCGCGAAGGCGAGACGTTGTTGCCGGTGCTGCGCGAATCCTTCGACCGCATTGCCCACACCCTGGGCCAGTTCGAAGGCGGGCACTACCGCGAAGTGCTCAGCGTTGGCGCGGTCGGCACTTTTGCGGTGGGCTGGCTGCTGCCGCGCCTGGCGGACTTCCAGCACCGCTACCCGTTTATCGACCTGCGCCTGTCGACGCACAACAACCGTGTCGATGTCGCCGCCGAAGGCCTGGATTACGCGATCCGTTTCGGCGCCGGGGCCTGGCATGGCACCGACGCCTGCCCATTGTTCGAAGCGCCGCTGACGGTGCTCTGCGTGCCGTCAATCGCCGAGCAGTTACACACGCCGGCCGAGCTGTTGAAGCACACGGTGCTGCGCTCCTATCGCGCCGATGAGTGGAACCTGTGGTTCCAGGCCGCCGGGCTGCCTGCCGACACCCTGGTGCCGCGCAGCATCGTGTTCGACTCATCGTTGGCGATGATGGAAGCAGCGCTGCAGGGCGTCGGCGTGGCGTTGGCCCCGGCGGCGATGTTCGCGCGTCAACTGGAAAGTGATGCGATCCGCCAGCCCTTCAACGTGGGCATCAGCACCGGCAGCTATTGGTTGACGCGCCTGCAGTCACGCGCCGAAACCTCGGCGATGCAGGCGTTCAAGGCCTGGCTGACGGTGATGGCGGCGCAGGGCTGAAATTTTTCATCAAGAAGCAAAATGAAACAGTTGTCGGCGGCTAACCTCTACACATTCAGAGGCGGTCAGGCCAGGTATTTGTTGAACCACCCCAGCGTGCGCTGCCACGCCAGGTTCGCCGCCGCCTCGTCATAACGCGGCGTCGAGTCGTTGTGAAAACCGTGGTTGGCGCCCTTGTAGATATACGCTGCATAGGTAGTGCCCGCGGCCTTCAGGGCCTTTTCATAGGCCGGCCAGCCTTCGTTGATCCGCGTATCCAGTTCGCCGTAATGCAGCATGATCGGTGCCTTGATGCGCGGCACGTCCTTGGCCTCTGGCTGCCGCCCGTAAAATGACACAGCGGCGCCCAGTTCCGGGTAGGCCACGGCTGCTGCATTGACCACGCCGCCGCCATAGCAGAAGCCGGTAATCCCGACTTCGCCGGTGCTGTTGTCGTGGTGCATCAGCCACTCGATGGCGGCGAAGAAGTCGTTCATCAGCTTGGTCGGGTCGACTTTTTGTTGCAGCGCTACGCCTTTTTCATCGTTGCCGGGGTAGCCCCCCACGGATGTCAGGCCATCCGGCGCGAGGGCGATAAAGCCGGCCTTGGCCAGGCGGCGGGCGACGTCTTCGATATACGGGTTGAGGCCGCGGTTTTCATGCACCACGACCACGGCGGGGACTTTGCCGGTGGCCTTGGCCGGGCGCACCAGATAGCCGCGCACCGTGCCGTTGCCCTTGGGCGAAGGGTAGGTGATGTAGTCCGCGACGATGTCCGGGTCGGTGAATTTCACTTGCTCGGCCAGCGCATAGTTGGGGCTCAGGGCGGCGAGCAGCGCCGACGCGGTGAGCCCGCCGAAGGTGAACAGTGCAGCGCGGTCGAGAAACTCGCGGCGGTTGATCTTGCCGTGGGCGTAGCCGTCGTAGAGCTCCAGCAGTTCGGGGGCGAAGTCTTTCGCGGTGAGACGAGTCATCGGTGCAGTCCTCGATTAGCGGTGCCAGTCAATGTAGACCAGGATCACGCGTTGCGAGCGTGGGCGGCGGCGGCCAGTTGCCCGGTATCGACGCGCACGAACACCGAATCGCCGATCGCCGTGAGCACATCGCCGGCGTATACCTCGCAGACCACGCGGCTTTTACGCCCCACATCGCCCTCGACCCGGGCACGCAAGGTCAGCGTGACACCCATGGGCGTGGGCTTGATGAATTTGATCCCGAGATGCCCGGTCACGCAGTCGATACGCGGCAGGCTGCCGGGTTCGCGTTGTTCGGCGCGGTAGTGGTAGGCCATGGCGGTCCAGTTCGAGTGGCAGTCCACCAGCATGGCGATCAGGCCGCCGTAGACCAGATCCGGCCAGCCGCTGTATTTCGCTTCCGGTTGGTGCTCGGCGACCACGTGAATGCCGTCGGCATCCCAGCGGCTCTTGATATGCAGGCCATGGGGGTTGTTGCCGCCGCAGCCGTAGCAGATGCCTTCGGGGGCGGTGGTGTCTTGCAGTGACGGGGTGTGCATGCCAAGTCCTTATTGTTCTGGGAGGGGACTGTCCTGTTTAACAGGACGCGCGCCGGATGGGAATAATGCCATCGCCGCAGACGCTAGCGCGCAAACCGCTTGGCTCCGGCCACACAGCCGATCACCGCGACTGTCACCAGCACCATGCCCAGGCTGACCTGCTCATGCAGCAGGCCCGCCGCCAGCGCCAGGCCGAAGAACGGTTGCAGCAACTGCAACTGGCCGACCGCGGCGATGCCGCCTTGGGCCAGCCCGCGGTACCAGAACACAAACCCGATCAACATGCTGAACAGCGCCACATAGCCCAGGCTCAGCCACGCCGGCAGGCTGATGCCAGTGAAGGTCGGCGGCGCGAGCATCAGGCTCAATGGCAGCGCCACCGGCAACGACACCACCAGCGCCCAACAGATCACTTGCCAGCCGCCCAGGCTGCGCGACAGCTTGGCGCCCTCGGCGTAACCCAGGCCGCACACCAGCACCGCCAACAGCATCAGCAGGTCACCGGCCGGGGCGGCGCTCAGGCCCTGGGCGGCGGCATACCCCATCACCAGCGCGCTGCCCAGGATCGAAAACAACCAGAACACCGGGCGTGGCCGCTCACCGCCGCGCAGTACGCCAAAGAGCGCCGTGGCCAGCGGCAACAGGCCGATAAACACGATGGAGTGCGCGGACGTCACGTATTGCAGGGCCAGCGCCGTCAGCAAGGGGAAGCCGATGACCACGCCGAGGGCGACGATGACCAGGGGCAGCCATTGCGCGCGTGTTGGGCGTTTTTCCTTGAAAAAAACCAACAGGCACAACGCCAACACGCCGGCCAGGGTGGCGCGCAGCAGGGTGAGGAACACCGGTTCGAATTCCATCACCGCCAGGCGCGTCGCCGGCAACGAACCGCTGAAAATCACCACGCCGATAAAGCCATTGATCCAACCCTGGGTGCTGTTGGCCAGGGGATTGAGCGGTGAGGTCTGTTCCATGAAGGGGGCCCGAAAAAAGGAGAGGTTGCGTGCGGGCCATGCTAGGCAGGAAGATTAAGACAATCAAAAAATTGTCATGGATACATCGCCCATGCCCCGCGCCCGTTACAAAAACCTGGTCGACACCTTCGCCGAGGACATCCGCAGCGGCAGGCTGTCGCCCGGCGAGCGTCTGCCCACCCATCGGCAATTGGCCGCGCGCCACGGCCTCGCGCTGGTCACCGCGAGCCGCGTGTACAGCGAGCTGGCGGCGATGGGCCTGGTCAGCGGTGAAACCGGTCGCGGCACCTTCGTGCGCGAGATCTCGCTGCCGCCGGGGCAGGGCAGTGGGCAGATGAGCGTGGCGCCGGGCATGCTGGATCTGAATTTCAACTACCCATCATTGCCGGGCCAGGCCGAGCTGCTGCGCACGGCATTGCGTCAACTGGCGCTGTCCGGCGATCTGCAAGCGTTACTGCGTTACCAGCCCCACGCCGGGCGCCAGCATGAACGCGCGGCGGTGGCGCGCCATCTGCTGAGTCGAGGGCTGACGGTCGAGGCCGACCAGGTGCTGCTGGTCAGCGGCGCGCAACATGGGTTGGCCGTGACGCTGATGGCGCTGCTCAAACCGGGGGATGTGATTGCCGTCGACGCGCTGACCTATTCAGGCTTCAAGGTGCTAGCCGAGACCCTGCACCTGGAAATGCTGGCGATCCCGCTCACCGCCAGCGGCCCCGACCTCGATCATCTGCACAGCCTGTGTCGCAAGCATCCGGTCCGCGCGGTGTATAGCATGCCGACCGTGCATAACCCGCTGGGTTGGGTGATGAGCCTGGAGCAGCGCGAGCAGTTGGTAGCCATCGCCCGTCAGCACAACCTGATGATCATCGAGGACGCGGCCTACGCATTTCTGGCAGAACACGCGCCACCGCCGTTGGCGACACTCGCGCCGGAACGCACGGTGTATGTCGGCGGCTTTTCGAAAAGCGTCGCCACCGGCCTGCGGGTCGGCTTTGTGTCTGCCCCGGCGGCGTGGGTGAAGGCCCTGGAACGCAGCATCATGGCCACGACCTGGAATGTGCCGGGGGTAATGAGCGCGATTACCGTGGCCTGGCTCGACGACGGCACGGTGGCTCAACTGGAAGCACAGAAACGCCAGGATGCCCGGGCGCGCCAGGCATTGGCGGCACAGGTGCTGAAGGGGCTGACGTACATCAGCCATCCTTCGTCGTATTTTCTCTGGTTGCCCCTGGCGGAAGAGGCCCGCGCCGATCAGATCGCCATGACCTTGCAGCGCGAAAATATCGCCGTGTCCACCGCCGAACCGTTTGCCGTATCCGCCCATGTACCGCATGCGCTGCGCCTGGCGTTGGGCTCGGTGGACATGACGGCGCTGCGCGAGGCCTTGCTGGCGGTACGCAAGGTGGTGGCGTGGTGACGCTATCCGGCACTTCCTGCTTAACTGGCACATCGCTATGCTACGGCGAAAACAACAAACCGCCTTGTGAGAAAACATGGACTTTAATTGGCACAGCGACCCCATCACCCGCAGCACCCCGATCACCCCGCGCTACAAAAACACCCAGAACGTGCGCCGTTTCATGCTTGAACACTGCGGCCCGGGGTTTAAGTTCGACCGCGCATTCATGGCCTGGATTCGCAACGATACGGCCAAAACCCTGGGCGATATGGTGGATGAGTGGCAGCGTCGAAACGCCGGCTTATGATTACTCAAGGCATGGCGACACTGGCTAACTACGGCATCCATTTGACGCCAGGCCTGCTGCTGTTCGGCGCGTGGTTCGCGCTCACACCCAGGTCGATGACGGCGATCCGCATCCTGATTCTGTTGGCGGCGTTTGTGCTGATGCGCGATGCGATGACGCCGTTGCGCATGTGGGCGCTCAGTGACGATGTGCAGATAGCATTCACCGCCAACACCTTTGTGCTGGCGGCGCTGGGCGGACTATCGCTGTTGCTGGTTGCCGGGCTCGCGTGGGTAGCGCCGGACTTGTCGCGGCTGGTCTTGTGGTCCAAGGGCAATTGCGCCGTCGGACTGGCGAGGGGCCTGGCGGTGGGCTGCCTGATCGGCGTACCGCTGCGGCTTTACCAGGGCGTGGATACGCAAGCGATCCACGATTACTGGGTGTGGCTGCCAGGCATGGTGGTATTGGCCTATGGCGCCAATGCGTTGGAAGAGGTGTTGTTTCGCGGTTATCTGCAGGGGTATCTGGAACAACAACTGACGCCACTGCGGGCGGCCTTGATCAGCGGCGTGGCGTTCGCGGCCTGCCATGCGTTCCTGGCCCTGAGCGTCACTCAATTGGGCTGGCCGGTGTTGCTGTTTACCCTGATCGAAGGGCTGGCCTGCGCGTTGTTGTGCATGCGTCATGGTGTGTTGGCCGCGACGCTCGCCCATGGCACGGCGATCCTGTTGATTGCCGTGCCTCTGGTTGCCTGAGTGAGCAGCGCAACCAAGTGGGAGCGGTGGCTCCCACCGTTGGACCGCGCGTCAGCGTGGCGTGAGCGCCGGCGTGCGCGGCGGAACCAGGCGTTTGCTGCCGGTGGCTTCATACGCTGACGCCAGCTGCAGCAACCTGGAGTCATCGTAGGCGCGCCCGGCAAAGGTCAGCCCGACCGGCATGCCGATATCCGCCATCACACCCATCGGCACGGTAACGGTCGGCACGCCCAAGTGGCGGATGGCAAGGTTGCCGTTGGCCACCCACACGCCATTGCTCCAGGCGATGTCGGCGGACGCTTCGTTCACATCGGCATCGGCAGGGCCGACGTCGGCGACGGTGGGGAAGATCACGGCATCGAGGCCGAGCTTATCCATCCAGTCTTCGAGGTCGATGCGTCGGGTCTGTTCGAGGCCGCGCAGGCCGTCGGGCAGGGTGCTGATCTGGTTCCACGGGGTGATCCCGCGTTGGGCCATCCGCACGTATTCGTCCATGCCGGCGGCCAGTTCGTCTTCACGGTTGGGCAAGGTGCCGGGGTCATGGGGGAAAATCTTCGGCCCGTCGACATCCGCCAGGCGGTTCAGGTTCGGGTCGTTATTGGCGCGTAGGAAGTCATCGAAGGCCCATGCGGACAGTTCCCACAACTCATCGTGGAGGAACTCCTTGGACACCAGGCCACGGGTAAACACCGTCGGTGCGCCGGGGCGGTCGCCTTCGCAGTTGGACACCAGGGGGAAGTCCACTTCGATGACTTCGGCGCCGGCCGCCTCGAGGGCCTGGCGCGCGGCTTGCCACAGGGCGATGACGCTGGCGCGGGTGTTGATCTTTTGCCCGGTCGGGCCACCGATGCCGGGTTTCTCGCTGGTGCCGGCGTCGGGGTCGGCGTTGATGTACATGCGCGGTACGCCAAAGCGTTTGCCGGCGAGGGATGCGGCGGTCGCGGCCAGTTCAGCGTAAGCCGCCGGGCGCACCGAAGCGACGCTGGGGATGGGCACCCAAGGTTGCAGGCGCCAGAGGTCGCCGCGGGTGTCGGGGTCTTCGGCGACCACCACGTCGAGTACTTCCAGCAGGTCGGCCATGGTGCGCGCATAAGGCACCACCACGTCCATGGTGGGGGTCAGCGGCCAGTTGCCGCGCACCGAAATCACCCCACGGGACGGGGTATAGGCACACAGGCCGTTGTTGGACGCCGGGCCACGCCCGCTCGACCAGGTTTCTTCCGCCAGACCGAATGCCGCGAAGCTCGCGGCAGTCGCGGTGCCGGCGCCGTTGGACGAGCCGGAGGCAAACGGTGCCGTCAGGTAGGCGGCGTTATACGGGCTTTCCGCGCGGCCGTACACGCCACGCTGCATGCCGCCATTGGCCATCGGCGGCATGTTGGTCTTGCCCAGGCAGATGGCACCACCGGCCCGCAGCCGTTCGATGCTGAAGGCGTCGCGCTGGGCAACCAGTTTGGCGAACGCCGGACTGCCGGACGCCGCCGTGAGGCCCTTGACCAGGTAACTGTCCTTGGCGGTATAGGGAATGCCGTCGAGCGGTCCCAGCGTTGCGCCCTTGGCCCGGCGCGCATCGGACGCCTCGGCTTCGTCCAGGGCCGCGGGGTTACGCACCACCACGGCATTCAGCGCGGTCGCGGTCTGCGCGCCGTCGTAGGCGTCGATCCGCGCCAGATAAGCCTGGACCAGTTCGACGGCCGTGGTCTGGCCGGACTCAAGCGCCGCGCGCAATTGGGCAATGGAGACTTCGGTAACTTGCATCAGGTTTTTCTCGCCGCCTTCAAGTGGGGGTATGGCGGCAGTCTACGGACAGATATTTCACAAAACCAGCGCCGCATAACCTTCGAAAGCGCTGCGCATGACCTGCCATGTGAAGTCGTCGGCGGGAATCAGATGCTCGATCCGCAGCGAGGTGAGGGTAATGTCCTGGGGCATGCCGAAGGTGGTGAAGGTCGATAGAAAGTTCAGCTCGCCCTGGGTCGAGCGCACGCGGGTCAACACCAGTGGCGGCATGTCGCTGGGCAGTTCGGTGTGGGCGGGCACCGGCAGGCTGGTCAGCAGCGCCGCCAACGATGGGTTGGTCAAGGCCTCGCGGGTTGCCCGTTGCCAGGCGAGGGTGCGGATCTCTTCGGCGTTGATCAGGTGATCGCCCAGGCCGCCCGATTGCAGCAGGGTGCTCAGCAGGTTCACGCCATCGGCGGCGCCCGGGTCGATCCCGACCAAGCCAAAGAGCACGGCAGTGCTGGTGTTGGCCGCCAGCACCTGCCACTCACTGCCGAGCAGAATCGCCGGGGCGGGGTTGTTGGCGTGCAGCACATGGCTGACCGCTTCGCGAATGGCCGCCATGGCCGGCGAGGCGAGGGGGGTGGCGGCATAACGCGGGGCAAAGCCGGCGGCGAGGAATACGCGGTTGCACTGGTCGAGGGGCACCTGCAGCGCGCTCAGCAGATTGTGCAGGGTGCCGGGGCTCGGCTTGGCGCGGCCGGTTTCCAGGCAACTGAGATGACGCTGCGAGACTCCGGTGATCAGGGCCAGGTCGAGCTGGCTCAACTGTGCCTGGCGGCGCAGCCGGCGCAAGTGTTCGCCGGCGGTAGCAGGATTGTCCATGGCGTGACCATGACCTCCGAGGTCATTGCGAGGGGCTGAACCTTATCACTATCGTGGGCCTCGATCACTTCAAGGAAGAGACCATGCACAGACCCTTTATCGCCCTGGCCGGTTTGCTCGGGTTTTCGCTGTATACGCTGATAACGATGCTGACCGCGGAGCAGTCGCTGCTGGCGTTTGGCCGGCAATTGCTGTCGCGGCCGGACACCGCGCAAGTGGTGATCGACCTGTACCTGATGGCGCTGCTGGCTTGTGTGTGGATGTACCGCGACGCCCGGCGGCGAGGGCGGTCGGTGGCGTCGGTGCTGCCTTACTGGGTGCTGACGGCGCTGTTCGTTTCGGTGGGGCCGCTGCTCTATATCGTCATCACGGGGTTGCGGGATGAATGAGCTATTGCGTGTCTATGCACTGTGCGTGTTGATGCTGTGCCTGAAGATGCTGGCGATTTCCTGCTATCAGGGCTTCTTCCGCCTGCGCGCGCGGGCGTTCACTAATCCCGAAGATGCGGCTTTCTTCAACCGTGCGCCGCAGCCAGACGAACTGCCGCAAGTCGGCCGTGCCGCCAGGGCGTGGGCCAATGACCTGGAGAACATTCCGCTGTTTTTTGTCCTCGGCGGGCTGTGTGTCGTGGCGGGCACCGCTTCGGTAGCCACGGGGGTGCTGTTCGGGGTTTTTACCCTGGCGCGGGTGGCACACACGCTCATGTACCTGATGGAGTGCCAGCCCTGGCGCACGCTGGCCTATGGGGTGGGCGTGGCGTGTCTGATCGGGTTGGGCGCGATGCTCGTGTTGAAAATGATATGAAGGGCACCGGCGTCCTCAAGCGCTAGCTGTAGGCGCCGGCCCCGTGCGATCGAGCCGCCGGATGCCCCGGCAGGCTCAACCGATCAAACGCCTTTGGTCGACGGCAACAGAATCGTCAGAACCCCCAGCAACGGCAGGAACGAGCACAGCGTGTAAACGTACTTGATGCCATGGCTGTCCGCGAGCAACCCCAGCAATGCCGCGCCGATACCGCTGAAGCCGAACATCAGGCCAAAGAACACGCCGGCGATCATCCCGACATTGCCTGGCACCAGCTCCTGGGCGAATACGACGATGGCGGAGAACGCCGACGCCAGGATGAAACCGATCACCACGCTGAGCATCGCGGTCCAGAACAGGTCGACATACGGCAGGGCCAGGGTGAACGGCGCCGCGCCGAGGATGGAGAACCAGATGACGGTCTTGCGTCCGATCCGGTCGCCGATCGGCCCACCAAAGAAGGTGCCCGCGGCCACCGCGCCGAGGAACAGGAACAGGTAAAGCTGGGAACTGGCGACCGACAGGTTGAATTTCTCGATCAGATAGAAGGTGAAATAGCTGGTCAGGCTGGACATGTAGAAGTACTTGGAAAACACCAGCAAGGCCAGCACCACCAAGGCAAAGGTCACGCGGCCTTTCGACAGGCCGTGGGTGGCTTTGCTGCCTTGCTTGAGCTTGAACAAATTGAGGTGGTTGCGGTACCAGCGGCTCAAGCCATACAGCACCAGGATCGCGAACACCGCAAACAGGCCGAACCAGGCGATATGCCCCTGGCCGTAGGGAATGACGATCGCCGCCGCCAGCAGTGGGCCGAACGCGCTGCCAGCGTTGCCGCCGACCTGGAAGGTCGATTGCGCCAGGCCGTAGCGCCCGCCGGAAGCCAGGCGGGCCACCCGCGACGTTTCCGGGTGGAAGGTCGACGAGCCGACGCCGATCAGCGCCGACGCCAGCAGGATCGCCGGGAACGTGCCGACAAACGCGAGCATCAGGATGCCAATCAAGGTACACACCATGCCCGCCGGCAGCAGCCAGGGTTTGGGGTGGCGGTCGGTGTGGTAGCCGATCCACGGTTGCAGCAGGGAGGCGGTCAGTTGGAAGGTCAGGGTGATCAGGCCGACCTGGGTGAAGCTCAGCCCGTAGTTGGCCTTGAGCATTGGGTAGATCGAGGGCAGCACGGCCTGGATCAGGTCATTGATCAAATGCGCCAGGGCGCAGGCGCCGAGGACGCGCATGACCAAGGGGCTGACTTGGGGCGGGCTGGAGGTGGCAGCGGGAGACGCGGTCAAGGTCGACATGCAGGCATTCCATACAAGGCAGTGAACGACGGGGACGGGCAGCGATGATTTAAACCGCCGCTCCATGGATGAACTCGGCGTTTATGCTAGATTTGTCGAAAACGCCTGTCTCGCGAAATTCGGGCAGCAAACATCGCAAAAGAGGCGAAGCCATCAAAACACTGGATAAATTTCTGCGGGATATCGATGAGGGCGAGTGGGCCGTCATCAGCTCGGCCACCGACTATCCGGAGAGCTGGGTGATTCCCGACCATAGCCACGAGAAGCATCAACTGCTGTACGCCACCGAAGGCGTGATGGTGGTGCATTCGGCGCAGAATCAGTGGACGGTGCCACCCAATCGCGGCTTCTGGATGCCCAGTGGGCATGTGCATTCGCTGCGCTGCGTCGGGGCGTTGAAAATGCGCAGTGTGTTTGTGCGCCCCGCGAGTTTTCCGAACCTGCCGAGCGAAACCAAGGCCGTCAGCATTTCACCGCTGCTCAGCGAACTGATCAAGGCGTCGGTCAGCTTGAAGCCGCCGTATGCCGAGGATTCGCGCGACGCGCGGATCATGCACCTGATCCTCGACGAACTGGCGCTGTTGCCGGCCTTGCCGTTGTCCTTGCCCCAGCCTGCAGACCCGCGCATCCGCCGGATTTGCCTGGCGTTGCAGGACGACCCGGGCGATGCCTCGACCGTGGCGGATTGGAGCGAGCGCCTGGGCCTGGACCAGACCACCATCCAGCGCCTGTTCCGCCGGGAAACCGGCCTGACCTTCGGCCAGTGGCGCCAGCAAGCGCGGTTGCTGCTGGCGCTGGAGCGCATAGCCGTGGGCGAGAAGATCATCGATGTGGCATTTGAGCTGGGCTATGAAAGCCCGAGCGCCTTTACCAGTATGTTCAAGAAACAGTTTGGCAAGACGCCGAGTCATTTCTTCCGCTAGCGCAAAGCCTGTCGAGCGCTAACACGGCGGGGTGCTCGCGCACACGTCCAGCAGGCCGTTGAAGGCGTCGATGTCCAGCGGTCGGCTGAGGAAGTAGCCTTGGCCTTCGTCACAGGCCACTGCCTTGAGCAGTGCCAGGTGTTCGGCGGTTTCGATTCCTTCCGCGGTGACTGTCAGCGACAGGGCGCGTCCCAGGCCGACAATCGCCTGCACAATGGCCTTGTCATCGGCGCTGTCCTCCAGCCGGTTCAAGAAACTGCGGTCGATTTTCAACCCGTCGAACGGGAACGCGCGCAAATAGCTCAGGGAGGAATAGCCGGTGCCGAAGTCGTCCATGGCGATGCGGATACCCAGGTGCTTGAGGGTGTGCATGACTTCAAGCGCGCCGACGGCATCTTCAAGCATCACGCTTTCGGTGATTTCCAGCTCCATGCGCGTTGGCTCGATGCCGGACTTATTCAGGGCGTACCGCACGCGCTCCACCAGGTTGCCGCGCTTGAATTCGGTGGGTGACAGGTTTACCGACACAAACAGCTCATCCGGCCACTGCGCGGCGCACGCGCAGGCGGTTTCCAGCACCCAGTCGCTCAGCGAGAGGATCAACCCCGATTCCTCGGCAATCGGGATGAACGTGTCCGGTGCGATCAGGCCACGCTCCGGGTGTTGCCAGCGCACCAGCGCTTCGGCGCCGACCATTTGCCCGTCGCTGATGCGGTAGCGCGGTTGAAAGTGCAGACGCAGCTCTGCGTGCTTGATCGCAAACCGCAGGTCGCTTTCCAGGCGGCGCCGTTCGATGATCCGCGCGTTCATTTCGCCGGAGTAAAAACGCCAGGTATTGCGCCCGGCGGCCTTGGCTTCGTACAAGGCAATATCGGCGTAGCGCAACAACTCGGTGACGCCCTTGGCATCATTGGGCGCGAGGGCGATGCCGATACTCGCACTGATGAACACGTCCTGCTCGTCGACCCTGATCACCCGCTCGACGGACTCGATCAAGCGCCGGCACAAGGCTTCGACTTCGTCCTGGGCGCCGGCATCGATCAGGATCAGTACAAATTCATCGCCGCCGACCCGAGCGACCAGGTCACCGTGGCGCACGCAATCAGAGAGGCGGCTCGATACCTCATTGAGCACCCGGTCGCCGGCGGCATGCCCGAGTAAGTCATTGACCGGTTTGAACCGATCCAGGTCCAGGCTGAGCATGACCAAAGGGTGGGTGAGGGTGGGCAAGGCTTTGAGTTTACCGTCCAGAAACGCTTGCAGGCGCGTGCGATTGGGCAGCCCGGTGAGGGCGTCGTGCTGGGACAGGAACTCGATGCGGCGGCGCGCCTCGACTTCTTCTGTGACGTCGGTGGCCGTGCCGCGAAACCCGCCGCAGGGCATCTCGCGCGCCGACAGCCGGGTGGTGCGCTCCCGTCCCCGGGCGTCGACGTAGCGACACTGCAGGCTGATATCCGCGAGCCGCCCGGGCGTGGTCAGCCACTGAGAAAGGGCGCCGGCATCGGTGTCCAGCAGGTCGTACAGCGTGGCGCCGATCCAGGCCTGGCGGTCCAGGCCGGTGACGCTTTCGAAACGCTCCGACAGGTAGGTGAAACGCCACTCGCCGTCGATTTCCCAGACCCAGTCCGAACTGGCTTCCACCACATCGCGAAAGCGTGCTTCGCTGGTGGCCAGCGCGTTTTGACTGTCTTGCAGCGAGGTGTGGCTGTTGTCGAGGGCCTGGGCGTCCGCCGTGGTGCGGCGCACAATCAGCCAGGTCATCAGGCACACCAGCAACGCCGCCAGGCCCAGCAGCGGCAAACCGACAGCCATCAAACGCATACCGGGCCGCTCGGGGTGCCAGTGGAGGCTGCCGGCGGCACCGTTCTCACCAAGGGCGAACAACAAGGTCTTGCCGATTTCATCGGGTGTGGCGATGTGCAGGTGATCGACGCCAAAATCGTTGCCGATTTCGGTCAGCTTGGCGCTGTCGAGGATGTTGATGAAGAGCAATACCGAGGCTTTCCGGTCATCGGCGATCACGCTGGGGTCAGTGCCGGGCGTTATTGCCGCTGCCGCCACCAGCGTGGGGTTGCCGCGCACGTTAATGAACGTCGTGACCGGTGTGTCCGTCGCGGCGCCTGCGCGCGCTTGTTCGAGTAGCGCCGCGACGGGCTGGTCGAGCCATTCGGTCAGCTCAATCGGTTGCAGCTTGCCCTCGACCAACGCGTATACCGTGCGGTCCAGGTCGTTGACGACAAACACGCCTTGGAAACCGAAATCATGAAACAGCGTGGGCCCGACGTTTTCGCGGGTATAGGCCCAATCCGTGTCCACGGAAACGTGCAGGTGTTTGTAGGCATCGCCCCAGAATGCGTAATCCTTGACGGTCAGGCGCTGGGATTTTTCCAGGGACTGCACCGCCTTGCGCGTGTAGAAGGCGCTTTCGCTGTCTTCGAATCGGTTCAGTTCCTGGGCGAGGTACACCAGCGAATAGCTGGCCGCCGCAAACACACAGGCGAGCAGCACCACGCACTGGAACAACGACGTGCGCGCCATCGACAGGCTGGTGCGTTGGGAAAGGTTACGAATGATCGGGGCGAAGGTATTTGGCATTGATTCCCGCAGGGCGTCGCCGCTTGTCAGGGTGATGACAGGCTATCGGCAGCCTTACGCAGAAAATGAGCGTTTGAGGCGCGGCGCGCCCATTCTCCCGGTACCTGGCTCAAGTGTGGGCGGGTGCCCTTAGTTGATTCGAGGCATGGAACCTCATCCCAACAGCCGCCATTCGATGTTTTGCTCATTGACTGTGATGATGTCGGGCGGCAAAAACCGCGGCTTAACGGCCGCGGGAGAGGCGGGCGTGGGTCTGCCGGTTGTAGGTTCAAGAAGTTTGGCTTTGGCCAACTGCTGGATCAGTGCTTCGCTGGGCTTTTCTGGTGGGACGTTGGCCAGGCGTGCTTCCAGCCATTGCAGTTTGCCGTCCCAGGTGGGGAGTTTGGCGGGAGGTAAGGGGAGGATGTCGTTGATTTCGGGGACTTTGGGGTTGGCGTAGGAGTAGTCCGCTAGCAGGCTCC